>Ga0265294_10003120_pt1 | contig 21415 bp, 18 predicted proteins | sample MunlanPumphouse3_FD_192504 | JGI IMG/M metagenome (GOLD analysis project Ga0265294, IMG submission 192504) | Groundwater microbial communities from a municipal landfill in Southern Ontario, Canada - Pumphouse #3 | ecosystem: Environmental > Aquatic > Deep subsurface > Groundwater | place...
GACAGAAGCCGGGGGCTGTTTTTATTGAGGGACACAAAAAACACCGAAACCCGTTACGGATTCATGACCGAAGCCTTGAAGCGGGAACTTATGACCTTGACACCGGGCGAACCCTCTGAGCTTATTTTCAAGGATAAGACAGGCGGCAAAATCAAAAGTATTTCAGCGACTTTCGACCGAGTTGTCGACAGCTTGGGATTGAACACGGGGATACAGGACAGGCGAATGAGATTCACTTTTCACGGGTTGAGACACACTTTTGCATCAAATCTCGTATCCATTGGCGTTGACCTTTTCCGGGTTCAACAGTTGCTTGGGCATAAAACCCCGAAGATGACTTTGAGATATTCGCACATGAGACCGGATGACCTGAGATCCGCAATCGACCAAATGGAAAGAGCGATGGGTCAGAGCAAAAGCTCTGAAGTTATCACCCTGAAATCCTGACACACCTTGGAAAGATAGACTCAGCGTCATGAACTGAGCCGAAAAGCCGGGAACCCTTACCCGGTTTCTTCCCATATCCACCAATGGCCGGACAGATGGAAATTCTTGACCTATGGATTGAGTTGGCTGTGACAGCCGGAACACCTCTTTACAATATAGCAAAGTCGGCCGGGCATCGGACCCCTTGCGGATATTGGTTCGGGTAAGTTTTTGAAATTTAACAAGCTATTTTTAAACCTCCTAAAATGGTATTTCATCTTCGAAAGATTTAGGTTCGGGCAGTTCTATTCCTTCTTTGACATTCCATCTTGGCAGCACCGATGCATCCGCATCACCCTCAGAGACCTCGCAAAATTTCTCCCAATATTTGCGAAGTCTTTCTATAATAAGGTACTCTCCCTCGACTGTCCATGTCCACTCACCGTTAACTGATCTCCCTTTCCAGAGATAGCCATTTTCACGAATGAGCTTCCATTTAATTTGTTCGGTATGGGTCAATAATTCTGGATAGCGAAGTGCGAGCTTTGCGAACCTATCCGGCGGGTCAACATCCCATAAACCGTCGCCTTCTTCATGTAACGAGTAAAGACGATCATTATATTCTGGCTCTGTAGCAAGATAGACATTTTTCAGACTCTCCTGGACCGCCCATTCAATGTAACTTGATAAAGTTCTACGATGCTTGAGCGCGGCCAGTCCAGTCAAATAATGCAACTTTGGGTCAAGCCTCACCGCTACGACCTGCGAGCGGGTCAAGCTACCTCCACCACCTTTCTTTTTTGCAGCCATGATTATGTTCCTCCGGGTATAAGTTCTAAATTGTTCTGAGTTACTATATCGCAACATGTAAAATTTGACAATAAGTTTTTTTTATTTTATGAATCAATGCATACGTTGTTGAAGCAATAACGATTTCTATAAAAGGGGTTTTCATTATGCAGGCAGCGGCAAAAGTTGAAACGGTATCAGTGAGGATGTACCCGGACGGCAGGATGGACACCAGGAACGCGGCTTTGTATTTGGGGTTTTTGGAAAAGACTCTGGCCATGAAAAGAAGCGACGGAACAGGCCCCAGATTTATAAAGCGTGGAAGGATTTTCTATTTCAAGGAGGACCTGGATGCTTGGATCAACGAATGTAAGCGGGCAAAAAGCACGGCCCAATTACGAACCATTTAAGCGGGCCGAAACCCGAAAGGATAAACATGAATAAAAGCATTAGCGCCACCGAGAAAAAAACGCACTGGCAGAGATGTGCGGACCGCTGGCCTAGCGCCGGAGTTGCACGAACAGAAATCAGCAAATTCACAGGCGGCGCTCTGACTGCAAAGCACTGCGCAAACTTGGATGCTCTGGGACTCGGCATTCCTGGCCGCATAAAATGCGGTTCTAAGGTTATCTATCCCATGGAAACATTGGTGCCTTGGTTAGAAGCGAGAACTAAAACCATTGAAAGGCGCGCGAACCGGGCCGGAAACCGCAATGAGGGGGAAGGATGACCCAATCGATAGTGATCTCCACCACGGTATTTGATGCTGTAGTTGATGCTGTTTCAGAGCTCATCCAGGCCGTTGAAGCGGATGGCCTGATTCCCGGCGAAGTTTTACCAGACGGCGTTTTGAGGCGATGTGGAACCACGGACAAGCCTAAAAGCAAAAACGGTTGGTATGTATTGCATGCAGACCCTTTTGCGGGCGCTTATGGCAATTGGGCGACCGGCCTTTATAAGCCATGGAGCTTGCACGGCGAACCTTTGCCACCGGCGATCCGGCAGCGGCTGAAACAGGATATCGAACGACAGAAAGCCGAACGACTGAAGGCTGAGGGCGAAACCAAGGCAACCGCAACCGCGGAGGCGCGTGGATACCTGGACGGACTGAAACCGGCAACGGACTCGAACCAATATTTAAAGCAAAAGGGCGTCAAGGCTGCGGCCGGACTGCTGGCCGATGGCGATGTGCTTGTGGTTCCAGTTCTTGGCGAGGACGACAAGCCCATTTCATATCAGCGGATTGACCCCACCGGCAGCAAGCGTTTTTGCCCTGGTGCACCCGTTGCGGGCGGCTGGTTTGCGATCAACTGGAATGGCGGCTCGTTGCTGATTTGTGAAGGAGTTGCAACGGGTTTAAGTCTCCATGAGGCAACCGGATTCACGGTCCTTTGTGCGTTTTCCGCAGGGAACCTTGAGAAAGTGGCAAAGATGGCGCGGAGTCAATACCCGGAACGGCAAATCATTCTGGCGGCGGACAACGACACGAAGAACGAGGCCAAGTCCGGCAAGAATCTGGGGGTCGAAGTTGCGAAGGCGGCGGCCGTGGCTGTCAATGGGTTGCTGGCAATACCGGAAGCTGGCGGCGATTGGAACGACATACACGCGGCCCAAGGGCTGGAAGCCGTGAAATCGGGAATTGAATCGGCCCGGCCCGTTGAGGAAATCGAAACTGCGGCGGAGACCGACACCTGCTGGCCGGAACCGTTGCCACTACCGGATGGCATGCCACCCGTGGCGGACTTCGTATTTGACCTATTGCCCAGTACATTGCGCCCCTGGGCGACGGATATTACAGACCGGATGCAATGCCCGGCCGATTATACAAGCGCGGCAATCATGGCGGCTCTGGGTTCAATTATCGGCCGGCGTGTTGGTATCAGACCACAGGAGTCAACAGACTGGACCGTTACCCCGAATTTGTGGGCACTTCTCATAGGGCGGCCTGGCGTCTTGAAATCCCCAGCGATGGAAGCGGCACTTGCACCCATCAAGATACTGGCGGCAAGGGCCGCCGAGGCTTACAAAACAGAGGTTGGGGACTATGAACGCGCCAAGATTGCCGATAAACTGAGGGCTGAGGCTTCTGAAAAGTCAGCACGGGCTGCATTACAGAAGAACCCTGGCGCTGACATTTCCGGCCTTCTGGAGGTTGACAAGAGCGAACCGCCGACCATGAACCGATACATGGCGAACGACACCACAGCGGCCGCCCTGGGCGAACTGCACCGGCAAAATCAAAACGGCCTGCTTGTTTTCCGGGATGAGCTTGTTTCATTGCTGAGATCTTTGGACCAAGAGGAAAATTCCGAGGCTCGCGGATTTTATTTGACCGGCTGGAACGGCGACAGTCCGTTCACATTTGATCGAATTTCAAGAGGGCTGCATCTTCATATACCGGCCGTCTGCATTTCCCTGCTGGGTTCAACTCAACCGGCCCGAATCGCCCAATATGTCCGTGGCGCTGTCAGTGGAAATAGTGATGACGGCCTCTTGCAGCGTTTCGGGCTGACGGTCTGGCCGGATATTTCGGGCGGCTGGAAGGACGTGGACAGATGGCCTGATAGCGAAGCCAGGCAGAAGGCCTTCAGGGTGTTTGAACGACTGGCGCGGCTTGATCCTTTCGCCATCGGCGGGAAACAAGATACCGGTTCGGAAGGGGACCCGGACGGAATCCCTTATCTGCGTTTCGATCCGGCCGGGCTGGGGTTGTTCAGAGAGTGGCGGAAGGGTCTAGAATCACGTCTGAGATCCGGTAACCTTCATCCGGTACTGGAATCTCATCTTTCAAAATACCGCAAACTTGTCCCCGGCCTGGCGCTGATATGCCACCTTGCCGAGGGCACCACAGGCCCAGTCGGACGATCTGCTACATTGATGGCGCTGGCATGGTCCGAATATCTTGAAACCCATGCGAGACGTTTATATGCGAGTGTTGCGGCCCCAACTGCTGCAACGGCGAGGGCAATCATTGCCAAGATTCGAAGCGGGGCACTTCCGGCGGTTTTTAAAGTGAGGGATATTTACAAGCCACAATGGACAGGCTTAACCGACCTTGAAACCATCAAGGCCGGCATCAAGCTGCTGGTTGAAAGGGACTGGATGATAGAGACCCGGAAGAATACGGGCGGCCGGCCGTCCTTCGAGTATAATCTGAATCCAAAAACGGACGGTATGAGATGAGCTATTTAGAACAACTCAAATCTGAAAATGCACACCCAGAGGCACTGCCAAAACTTGCAAAACCCCCTTTTGACCCTTTTGGCAGTACCGGGGGGAAGGTGTTTTCAGAAAAAAAGGCCCCATCGGAACGGATCACCACCGGAACGATCTACCAGGGCAAACCGACCGATGAGGCGCTCGAAACCGCGGAACGGATATTCAACTTCATGGCGAACACTGGGCGGCCCTGCTTCGAGGGGGCAATCCTGACAGCCGCCGGAAGGGATGCAACATTCAGCAGGAGCATACTTTTCCGCCTGGTGGTGGAGGGCTTTATTGAATACCGTGGCGGAGGTGCATATCAGATCCCCAAAGACCCACCCAACAAGGCACTCAGAAAGGATTTGAAATGTTAAAAGCGCCCGGATCTTTACAGCCGAATCCCTGCGAACGCTGCCAGGCATCGGTTACCAGATCGGAGGTTACCAAGAAGGTTACCAACCCCCTGCGAAGCTGGCAGGCAAGGGATTGAATCATGTCGAAAAGTCATGGAGTTGTCACGGTTGGCGGCCCCAAAAAGAAATCCAAGAAAAGGAAATGAATCGATGAACGAGAAACGCCTCACACCGAACCAAACAGTCCGGGCCTTTTGCACGGAATGCCTGGGCCTGCCTCAATGCAACAGATCCGATATTGAAAACTGCAAGGGCGATACCTGCGTTAACGGTTGCGCTCTGTTCCCTTATCGCCTGGGAAAACGGATTGCAGTCAAGGTTTTTCGGAAGCTTTGTACTGAATGCATGAACGGGCAGTCGGCGCTTATCGCTGGATGCCCTGCGACAAAATGCAAGATTTATCAATATCGCTTCGGGAAGAGTCCTGCCCATCAAAAAATTATTAGAAAAACACCTTGTGGACGGCGGTTCGAAGCTAAAATTCAAACGATCAGACAAAGGGCCGTATCAGCGTAATGGCCGGGTTGAGATCGTTTCAAAAAAGTGCGCATTTGCGTGTAAATCCCTGCCACCGATTGAGGATGTCAAATCAAATCATATCAAGCAAGACGCCCGCGCAAAGGTTACCAAAGAGCAAGTTACCAGCCTGGTTACCAAGCAGTCCGAAAGGGAGTTTGTTGAGACGGAATCGGACATACAGAGCCTTTTCACAAATCGAAGCCGATAAAGTGTGCCCATGGGCATGGTTCCACCATTATCCAAACTCGAACCAACCCAACAGCGAAAAGCGGTTCGCAGTCAGTTGGTTCGCAAAGAGGTTCGCAGGCAATTGGTACGCAAAAAGTTGCGCACGCACAACGCGTGCGTATTGCAGAGAAAACGATTGATCGGGGTTGTTGAGATCCGGTTTGGGAAATTTGAAGAAGCCTACCCTCTACCAGGACAAAACCGCCATTCTGTCGGATTTGCATGTCGATGGGGCCTTTTTTGCGAAAATGGCCTCTTGCCCGTACTGCCAAAACTGCCAAAACCCCCTTTTGACCCTTTTGGCAGTACCCCTGGAGCATGTTTTTAGATTTAAACAGTGACTGGGAAACCCTGGGGTCGATTGAAGTCGGGGGCATCCTGGATAACCTGTATTTGCCTCTGAAAAGGGCTGATAGTTCGAGTTATGGTTCGAAGTCCGCACTCAGATCCGCACAATTAATGAACCCTGAGATTTAATAAAAAAACGTCATGGTTCGCATTCAGGTTCGCACCATATGGTTCGCATTCAGGTTTGCGCCATTTGAGCGTTTCTCAAGATGCTGATATTTGATGAGGTTCGGGCCGTTCAAAAACTGGCGGATGTTGACATTTATCTATAATTGCGTGCGGGCGAGGGTTCAACATTTTGAGTTCGGCGATGGGTTCTATATTTTATCTTTTCCTCTGTTTGCCAGGCATTCCTTGACAATTATCTACTGAATTAGTATCAGTTTTTGAAAAACTCATTATTCCCCACGATTACAGCTTATTCCAGACAGGTTTGCTATGGATAGGAAAAAAGCGATGCCAAATGAGATTGAGCAATATACCCATCAAGACAAGGACCGTATCAATAACCCCCCTGTCGGGTTGGTGACGCCGGATACGGACAGGGACGGCGGCAAAAAAAACTATCAGTATGACCCGCATCTTGATCCGCAGTTGCAGTGGGCGGGAAAGGCCGAACATATTTCCTTTGAAGTGGATACGGTGTCGCTTCATGTCCATGAGCGGATCGACCCCAAGACCATTATCGAGTCCGCGAGAAAAGAGGGCAATGGGCCTCCTGTGCAGTTGCCGATTTTCGAGAGGGCGAAAAGGCCTTTGCGCGAAGAGATCGAATTTTACAAACACCGGGACGGCTGGACCAACAGGCTTGTGGCCGGGGATTCGCTTCTAGTGATGAACTCGCTTCTGGAAAAGGAGGGCATGGGCGGCAAGGTGCAGATGGTTTATTTTGATCCGCCCTACGGCATCAAGTATGGTTCCAATTTCCAGCCCTATGTCAACAAACGGGATGTCAAGGACGGCAACGACCAGGATCTGACCGCCGAACCGGAAATGATCAAGGCCTTTCGCGATACCTGGGAACTGGGCATTCACTCCTATCTGAACTATCTGCGAGACAGACTGTTTCTGGCGAAAGAACTCCTTCACGAATCGGGTTCCATCTTTGTGCAGATCAGCGATGAGAATGTGCATTTGGTGCGGTGTCTGATGGATGAGATGTTTGGGGTTGAAAATTTTGTTAGTCATATAACATTCAGAAAAAAATTAATGCCACTTGGTGCCAAAACTTTAGAAACAATGAATGATTTCTTAATTTGGTATGCTAAATGTAAAGATAAGCTGAAATATCGGCAATTGTTTTATAAGACAGTGCCTGACCCTTCTGCCCGTTGGACAGGAATTGAACTGAAAGATGGTACAAGAAGATTCTTAACAACGGCAGAGAAGAAAAATGTATTTTCAATTCCTAATGGCGCAAAAATATTTGCGACAGTCCCCCAAATAGCCCCGTCTTACTCAGAGAAGAGTGTTTATCCATTTGAGTTTGAGGGGAAAACTTATTATCCGCCAAAAGGAGCATGCTGGGTCACAACCAAAGAGAAAATGGAATTATTAGTAAGGAGTAAACGGCTTATAGTTGAATCCGAAAACCCTCGTTATATTATGTACCATGATGATTTTCCTTTTTCTAAAATAACGAACCCATGGAACGACACAGCACCTGCCCAAGGAAAGTCATACGTAGTTCAAACAAATCAACAAGTCATTGCCCGCTGCCTCCTGATGACCACTGATCCCGGCGATCTGGTCTTTGACCCCACCTGCGGCAGCGGCACCACCGCCTATGCGGCCGAGCAATGGGGCCGCCGTTGGATCACCTGCGACACTTCGCGGGTGGCCACCTCTCTGGCAAAACAGCGGCTCATGACCGCGAGCTTCGATTATTACAAGCTGGCCCATCCCAGCGAAGGTGTGGGCTCCGGCTTTCAGTACAAGACCGTGCCGCACATCACGCTTAAATCCATTGCCAACAACGAGCCGCCCGCCGAGGAAACCCTATATAATCATCCATTGAACGACCCAAAGAAAACCAGAATCACCGGCCCCTTCACCGTTGAGGCGGTGCCTGCGCCGGTGGTGAAGTCCATTGAAGAGATTGAAAACGAGGTTCCCGCCTCTGATGCATCCATTGCCCGTTCCGGCGAAACCCTGCGCCAGACCGAATGGCGGGATGAATTGTTCAAGTCCGGCATTCGGGCCAAGGGCGGACGAAAAATCGAATTTATCCGGATAGAGCCGCTTTCGGGCACCCGTTATCTTCAGGCCGAAGGAGAAACCAGGGAAGATGAGCCGAAACGGGTCTTCATCTCCTTTGGCCCGGAACACGCGCCTTTGGAACAACGGCAGGTGGAGCTGGCCATTGAGGAGGCTATCTCCATCAAGCCGAAGCCGGATATTCTTCTCTTTGCCGCCTTCCAGTTTGACGCCGAGGCGGCCAAGGACATTGACGAAACCAAGTGGCCGGGAGTAACGCTGCTGCGGGTGCAGATGAATGCCGACATGTTCACCGAAGATCTGAAAAAGAAAAAAGCCTCCAATGAGTCCTTCTGGCTCATGGGCCAGCCGGATGTACGGGTCAAAAGAATTGCCAAGGGCGAGGACAAGGGCAAAATTCAGGTGGAGGTGGCCGGGTTTGATTATTACAATCCGAAATCTGGCAACGTGGAATCCGGCGGCAAGGGCGATATCGCCATGTGGCTGCTGGATACCGATTACGACGGCAGAAGCCTGCTTCCCCGTCAGGTTTTCTTCCCCATGGCCGGAACCGGTGACGGATGGAGCCGGCTCGCGAAAAACCTCAAAGCCGAGATCGATGAAGAAAAAATTGAAGCTTTCCGGGGAACGGTTTCCCTGCCATTTAAGCCCGGCAGACAGATCGCGGTCAAGATCATCGACGCCCGCGGAGTTGAGAGCCTGAAAATCGAGAAGGTGTGAAAATTATGACGGCTGCTGAAGAAAAGCTTGCTGCTTGGCTTGCCGCGAAAGAAGACGAACACTTGGAGTTCAAGGAGGCCAAGGAGAGCTTTGATTTTGAAAAACTGGTAAAATATTGCGTAGCCTTTGCCAATGAGGGCGGTGGCGGCATGATTTTGGGCGCTACCGATAAAAAACCTCGCAAGATTGTCGGCACCAAGGCTTTTCCGAACCTGGAACGGACAAAGGCCGGCCTTATAGAACGGCTGCATCTTCGAGTTTCCGTCGAGGAAATTCATCATCCTCTAGGACGGGTCCTTACGTTTGAAGTGCCGTCGCGCCCCATCGGCATGGCGGTTCAGTACAAAGGGGCTTATTGGATGCGCGGCGGCGAAGACCTTGTGCCCATGACCCCGGATTTGCTGAAGAGGATTTTTGACGAGTGCGGCCCTGATTTTTCCGCTGAAATCTGCCGGCAGGCCGGATTCAGCGACCTTTCCGGCAAAGCCATAGAGCGGTTTCGAGCTGCATGGCAAAAACGTTCGGGCAATGCCGCCTTACAGAAACTTTCCCCGAAGCAATTGTTGGAAGACGCGGAGCTGATTGTTGATGGGGGCGTTACCTATGCCGCGTTGATTCTTTTCGGCGACCGGAAAGCTTTGGGAAAATTTCTGGCGCAATCCGAAATCATTCATGAGTACCGGTCAAGCGAGGCATCAGTTCCCTACCAACAGCGAAAAGAGTTTCGTGAAGGATTTTTCCTTATTCATGACTTGCTTTGGGAAACCATCAATCTTCGGAATGACATTTTTCATTATCAGGAGGGGCTCTTCCGTTGGGATATACCCACCTTCAACGAATCCGTGGTGCGGGAAGCGATACTGAATGCGGTGAGTCACAGAGAATATCGTTTCGCCGAATCGGTATTCATCCGTCAATATCCCACGAAACTGGAGATTGTCAGTCCTGGCGGTTTTCCGCCCGGCATCACGGTTGAAAATATTCTTTGGCGACAATCGCCTCGCAACCGACGCATTGCCGAAGTGTTTGCCAAATGCGGCCTTGTCGAAAGATCCGGTCAAGGGGCAAACCGCATGTTTGAGGAATGCATCAAGGAGAGCAAGCCGGTTCCGGACTTCAGCGATACCGACGATTATCAGGTATCGCTCACTTTGCGGGGAGATATTCAAGACCCGCTCTTTTTGCAGTTCCTAGAAAAAATCGGCAGCGAGCTCCAAGCATCATTTACGACAAAAGATTTTCTTCTGTTGGATTTGCTTCATAAAGAAAAGCCAGTCCCTCCCCAATATGTGGACCGGCTTCCAAGGTTGCTGGATCGCGGCGTTATTGAAAGAGCGGGGAAAGGAAAGTATATCCTTTCGAAAAAATTTTATGTCCTTGTCGGCAAAAAAGGCGTGTATACCAGAAAAAAGGGGCTTGATCGCGAAACGAACAAGGCCTTGCTTTTGAAACACATCAAAAGCAATAAAAAAACAGGGAGCCGGCTTGAGGATCTAATGCAGGTTTTACCTTCACAGACTCATGACCAAGTGCAATCTTTGTTGAAAGGGCTTAAGAAGGAAAAAAAGATCGTTGTTGTTGGTAGAACTCGTGGCGCCTTGTGGTATCCGGCGGAAGAATAGTCTATTGCGTTTAATTGTGCGCAAACGCAATTAAAACGCAAATCAGACGTAATAATAAATCAAAATGCATGTAATTTTAAACTGTTGCGATGCGGCGGCATTGCGTTTTTTTAACGGCAAGGATTTTATAAATTGAGCAACGGCAAGATAGACAAACTGATCATCAATTCCCCCTACGAGGAGCCGACCCGTTTCTGGCAGTATGAGCGAGCTGCCAAAAATTTCACCCGTGAAACGGGTAGGCGTCCGGCAGGCTATATAATTGCGAATCCGAAATCAAAGGGACATGATGATCCCGGCATATTTATTCCCATCGAGTTGGTGAACGCCATCCGGCCACGGGTCAAGGACTGGCGGCAGCGGGGGTATCCGGGGGTGACGGGCATTACCAGACGGCTGCTTGCGCACTGGCAGGACCCGGATGAGCGGCGGGACCGGCGCTTCTTTTTCTGCCAGCTTGAGGCTATTGAAACTCTGATCTGGCTTGCCGAGGCCCCGGATGCAGAGAAGACCGGCATTGTTATTCCATCCGACGGCGGAGAGTTTGTCCGCTGGTGCTGCAAGATGGCGACCGGCAGCGGTAAGACCATTGTTATGGCCATGGCCATCACTTGGCATGTCCTGAACAAGGTAACGAACCGGCAGGATGCGCGCTTTTCCAAAAATGTGCTGATCGTGGCTCCGGGGATTACGGTTAAAAACCGTTTAAGCGTGTTGAACCCTTTTGACGACAACAACTATTACAAGTTGTTCAATATTGTTCCAGAAGGCCTGTTTGAGAAGCTGCGGCAGGGCAGGATTATCATCAATAACTGGCATGCCCTGCAATGGGACACGGAAGAAAAGATTGCCAAGAAAAGAACGGTCGATAAACGGGGCATCAAGAGTGATGAGGCCTATGCCCGAGAGGTGCTGGGCGATATGGCGGCGGCCAGAAATATACTGGTGATCAACGATGAGGCTCATCATGCCTGGCGTGTGCCGGCGGAATCCAAAATCAAGGGCGTCAAAAAGGAAGATATTGAAGCGTCCACTGTCTGGGTGGGCGGGCTGGACAGGATTCATAAGGCCAGGGGAATTCTGAAATGTCTTGATTTCTCAGCCACGCCTTTTGCGCCATCCGGCAAGCAAAGCAGCGAGGAGGCCCTTTTTCCATGGATTGTCTCCGACTTCGGCCTGAATGACGCCATCGAAGCAGGACTTGTCAAAACGCCGAAAGTGGTGATCCGGGATGACGGCAAATTAACCAAGGATTACAAGCCCCGCCTGTATCATATCTACATGGACCCGGAAGTGAAGGACAATATCAATCAAAAGGCGGTTGAATCCGAACCGCTTCCCGATCTTGTCTCGAATGCCTATTACCTCCTGGGCAAAGACTGGCTGGAAACCCGAAACAGTTGGCTAAAAGAAGGACATACAGTGCCGCCGGCAATGATTACGGTGGCCAACCGGACGGAAACCTCGTCTCGGATCAAGTTTGCCTTTGATCATAATCAGATATTGATTCCGGAATTGTGCGACAGCGAAAGAACGTTGCAGATTGACAGCAGGGTTTTGGAAGAGGCGGAAGCGGGGGAGGAATTAATATCGATTAATGAAGACGGCAAAAAGCTGACTAAAAGGCAACAGGCCGAGTTGCTGCGCCAGCAGGTCAATACCGTTGGCAAGGCCGGCAAGCCGGGTGAGCATATACAGAACATCATTTCCGTCGGGATGCTATCGGAAGGCTGGGATGCAAGCACCGTGACCCATATCATGGGGCTGAGAGCCTTTTCGAGCCAACTTCTGTGTGAACAGGTCGTGGGGAGGGGACTGCGCCGCACCTCGTATGATATCGGAGAGGACGGCTTGTTTGCGCCGGAATATGTCAATATTTTCGGCGTGCCTTTTACCTTTCTGCCCCATGAGGATGGAGATGGGGGCCGCCGCACTACTGCCGCCAAAACAATCATAGAACCGGTCAAGGAAAAAGAAGAGCACGAAATCAACTGGCCGAACATCCTGCGGGTTGATCATATTTACCGGTCTCGATTGGTCGTTGACATGGACAAGGTTGCCCCCATTGAGCTGGACCCGTATGAATCCATTACGGAGGCGGAACTGGCCGCCATAATTGCCGGGAAGCCCAATCCAGCCGCGTTGTCTGAAATTGACCTCAAGGAGATAGGCGAGAAATTCAGGCTTCAGACCATCATCTTTGAAACCGCCAAAAGAATATTCAACTACGAAAAACCGAACTGGCAGGGGGGGCAGGAAATATTTCTGGTGCAGCTTATCCGGATTGTGGAACAGTTTATCGCCTCTGATAAGGTCAGAATAAAAAATGATCTGTTCCGTCAGGGCGAGTTGCGAAGAAGAATTCTGATCATGCTGAACTTGAACAGGGTCATTCAGCACATCTGGGATGCTATTCGAACTGAAAATACGGAAAAACTGCTTCCGGTTTTTGACAATGAAAATCCGATCCGCTCAACGGGAAACATGCGGAGCTGGCAAACCAGCAAGCCATGTAAGTGGACGCAGAAAACACATATTAATTTCTGTGTCTTTGACTCGACATGGGAGGCGTCAGAGTCTTATATCTTGGACAAGCACAGCAAGGTCAAGTCGTGGGTAAAAAACGACCATATCGGCTTTGCGATCCTCTACAATTATCAAGGGGTGATTCGAAAATACTATCCAGATTTTATGATCAGGCTGGTTAATGACGATTATCTTATTTTAGAAACCAAGGGCCAGGACAGCCCGCAGAACAAAACAAAACGCGCTTTTCTTGACGAGTGGGTGAAAGCGGTGAACCATCATGGCGGTTTCGGAAAGTGGAAATGGGCGGTTTCCTTTCATCCGACAGATTTGGAGGGCATTCTGAATGGCAACTTGCAGTGACCAGAAAGACGCCTCGCATGTCGTTAAGATTGCACCCCGTGCCTACCCCATCTCTTAGAGCTGGTCTGGCAAAACTGAAGAAGCCTATAAGCGTTAAGGCCACCCGTTCAAATGTATCAAGACATGGTATATTATTGTTGAACTCGGCTGAGGTCCAAGAAACCCATACTCAGCCTCCGACACTCAGCGGCAGGCATCGTCGGGTTCATAAAAAACACCGGCTGCTTGGGCGGGGCTTCCTCCCCGTGACCAGGCAGGAGCCCTCTGCCAAGGGGGCTTCTTTATTTTGGCGGATTATTGATTGAAGAGGCGGTTATGGTATAGTCAGAAGGTCTTTGATCACGATCTCGTTCGCCTCGTAGTCCCTCATCCCGGCCTGAATCAGACTCTCCTTCTCCTCGTATGCCTGCTCCGCCCGTTCCAGGCAAAATTGGTTCAGGTAGTTCTCCTTCCTCAGTTGCCGGTATTTCTCTGGGTCTCGATCCCTCAGATAATCCTTCACCATCTGCGCGAATCTGTTCAGTCTCATCCTCATCCCCCCTTTCTGTTTCTATACTTGAGCTTTTTTCTTCGGTTATCAAACCTTTGATATCAATATTATCAATGTCTTTTGCCTGGGTCATCCCGTCGCTGTCGAAGCTGGGATAATACCTTACCGCCTCATACAAACCCCGAAGATAGGGCTTGAACACCGCTCAAATCCCGTCGAGCTCGTCCAATCCCAGGATAAGATCGGTGGTTCTCTTCGCTCTCACGATCTATCCTTATTCGTTAGAATTTATTGCCTGGCAAAACTGCCTAGCTTCCGGGCATGTAACTTCTATAAATTCTTTTTCTATTCCTTGTGCGAACCAGATAAACCGATACTCTGCTTGGTGAGAAAATTTTGATCTCTTTATAAAAAAAGCATCTCTTGATTGCACTGCAACAAATTTGTCGTACTCTCTCCCCCACGCCTCTGGATCCGGGAATGTATGGGGCGGAAACGGTTCCTCTATAGATTTATTGATAGAAACGTTATCTCTATAGGAGCATAAACCCTCTATCCCACCGACAAACCCTGAAATATGGGAAGATATACAATGCGCAAAACCCAGTGTATTTAAAATACGAATACCAAATTCTGTTCTGAATTTGGCCTCTAACGATTGGCTTTCAACTGTTGTGGCACATAACACGTAGGCTTCCTGACCATTGATAGCAGAGATTGCATGAGACCCCGTTGGTGTGGCTATTTGTGCAGAAACTCTTCCTTCAAATGTATCGCCCAGCTCTTCATCAGGATTATTTCTAAATCGTTTAAATGATGGAATCCTTAATTTTCCATATTCAAAAAACTCTTCCACGTATCGCTTTTCCATATAGCGCGTCAGATTTGGAGTCCTTATTCCCCACGGCCTAGCGAACTGAGTAGTTATTTCATTCATAGTGATGATGTCTGTAATTCTAACGGTTGAACTGTGCCGCCCGGCTTTTTGGGTTGGCACCAGTGAATGGTTATGTCACCGTTTGCAATTTTTATTTATTAGATCCAATAACTTGTGTCGTTCTTTACAAAAACTTCTTTCGGGGAAACTGACCCAAAAATCCTTAATGGCGTTTCCGAATTCAACTAATGTTTTTTCATTGATTTCAAGTACCTCTTCTAACAAACTCGATTCATAAAGGTACAGAAGATCAGTATCATCATGAGTTTTTATAAGATCTGGCCGTTTCTTTCTAAGTTCGTTAGCAGATTCACCTTCCCCATGTTTAATGACATTACAAAGCAATCGTAGATGATCAATTTGTTTCAAGCCTTTTAGAGAAGCTAAATCGATTTGATAAAGAAAGAGAATCTTTTTCATATCATTGAATTTGGGAAATACATGATTGATAGTAAGTTTAAAATTATGCGAAAGTTCTCTATAGAGGTAACAGCGTATTTGTTGTTCAAATGCCTCATACAATGCAACATGCCAAGATGCTAAAAGAACATATTTGCCATGATTTAAAAATTCCCAATGTTTAAAAGCACGATCCATTGCCTCTTCAGCAAAATCACCTGGGTCTATTGATTCTGGATCTCCATGACCACAGAAATTATTGAAAAATTCATTTCCATGTTCTTCAGCCTCTTCATCAATATTCTCAAAAACAGGATTGAGCTTTAAAATAAACAGATCGACAAATTGAGAAATTTGATCTTTTAAATACTTTTTATTCATGTCAGGCAAATAAAGTTGTGGCTCCAATGCAATTCCTCATAGAATAAAGAAAGTAGGGACATAACAGCTGAGCTCACTGGTTTTTACGGAGCGCAGCGGAGTAAAAATCCAGTCCAGCGATTTGTTATGCGCTTGTGCCGAGATTCGTTTTGCTCATAGCTCGATTCCCATTTCGCCAAGGAACCTGGAAGGCTGTTTCGTCCATCCGAAAACCTCGGCCGAGAAAGTCAGGGTCAGGCTTTGCTGAGCGCGCGTAATAGCGACAAAGCAGTTCCGTCGCTCTTCCTGCATCTCAAGGGATTTGTCACCCTTCTTGGCGGCCCAATAACTGGGAAGTTGATCTTCCACCATACCCATGAGGTAGACGTGTCCAAATTCCATACCCTTCGATGCGTGGATGGTGAAACAGGGAACCGCTTCCGGTGGTTTGGGCGGTGTTTTGGATGTGAGGTCGAGTTCATGAAGCAACTGATGAAGGCTCACATCCTCCCCTTCGAATTTCTTGGTGATTTCCGACAAAAGTTTTTTCCAGACCTCGCATTCCTCCTCGAATTCGTTGAAGGCGTTTTCATCCGGCCGCGATGATTGCTGACAGGCTCCCGCCCATTTCAGCAGTTTGTCCGCGAAGTCTCGGTAATTCAGCGAGTTTAGAAGCGGCTTCATTCCGGTTTCGAGCAGCCGCCGGGTTTCTTCTTCCAGAGCGTCGCGCCGCTTCACCTCGTCAAGCCAGGCACGTAGCAAGTCCTTGCCGTCGGCGGATGCGCGGGAAAGCACGGGGGCCAGCTCGATACTAATGCCTTCGAGCTCGTAAAACGCCTTGGAAAGCCGCGCGAGCGATTGCTTGTCTTCCGTTGCGTTCACCAGGCGGAGGATAGCGTGCAGCATCCTCAAGGGAGCGCTTTTGAATTCATCCTTGCGGGCGGCGTAATAGACTGGAACCCCGTCCTCCTCAAGTTTTCGTCCGGCCTTGTCAAGAAGCCTTTTGGTCCGGGCGAGAACGGCGCAGTTCTTCCGCTCTTCAGGATTTCTTTGCGATATGTCTTGCGCGATCCACTCGGCTTCCTCATCCACGGTCTTGAAATGTAACACCCGCACGACATCGCCGCTTTCACTCTGTTTGACCGCTTTCAACGGTTTTTTCCCCGCGGATCGGTTGAGATTTTTTTCAATGAGCGCGTTGGCGAGTTCGATGACCAGCGGCGGGCAGCGGTAATTTTCCGGAAGCTGTAACTCGGAGACGCCAAAGTCGTCCCGCAACGCCTGAATCCGTTTGGGACTCGCGCCGTTCCACTGGTAAATGATCTGATCGTCATCGGCCACGACAAAAAGCGTGGTCGGGTCCGGCTCGGCGATAAGCGAAAGAATCCGGTACTGAGTGTGGTTGGTATCCTGGAACTCATCGATAAGGATATGCTTGTAAACCTTGCGGATGTGCTTCACCAGGAAGGGGTATTGGGTAAGAAGGTCGAGCGACTCCGCGATCAGGCTTGGGAAATCAAGGGCGTTTGTTTTGCGCAGCGCTTCCCGGTAGGCGGCGTAGACACCAGCCAGTGGAATGGCGTTCTCCACGTTCGCTTGCTGGAGCAGAACTTCCGCCCGATCCGCAGGAACGCATTGTTCAAGAAGCCGAGTGACCGCCGGAAGGAGCTGGGCTGCCTTGAAATGGCCGGGAAGGGAATACGCCAAATCCTTGCGAATCCGGCCGAGAACATCGTCCAGCAAGGCTTCCCGGTCAGCGTCGTTCGAGAGAATCTGGAAATCGGGTCGGAAGCTGAGATGGTTGCCATGCTGCTGGAGAAGCTCGGCGGCGTAAGAATGAAATGTGGTGAGCCGGACCCGACCAAGTTCGCCGGGAACCAGTTCCTCGACCCTGCCGCGCATCTCGGCGGCGGCCTTGTTGGTGAAAGTCAGCGCCAGAATCCGGAAATGCTGCCCGGCGGATTGTTCCAGAATCCGGGCGATACGGCTGGTCAGCACCCGTGTTTTGCCTGAACCGGGACCTGCCAGAACGAGAAGAGGCCCCTTGTCCCACAATACGGCCTCGCGCTGGTTTTCGTTCAGTGATGATAGATCGATCATGTTTTTCAACCTCCGGCCAGTTGGACAACGCGGGTAATAATGACCCGAATTGATTGGGGGATGGAATCCGCGCCACGCTGCCGGACTTCAGCCGCCAATGCCTGGGCGAAAGCCGGTTTTCCGCCAGCGTGTTTGATAGCCGCATCAATCAGGCCTTTTGTTTTCTTGGCATCATCGCCAGCGGCTTGCTTATCAATCTGGTTTCGGGTCTGAGGAAGTACCATGCTCAACATGAAGTCAGAGTACCCGTTCCGCCAGAACTCATGTTCGATATCAGCATTGTTTAGTGTCACGGCGCGATCCGTGATGGTCTTACCGTTTTCAAGGTGTTTTTTTGCACGCTTAATATACCCGCGCCCTTCTTGATCGCCATCGGCCATCATGAACCATTGAATGCCAAGGGCCTTTGCGAGTTTTATGAATGACTCTCCCTTCTCAAATGCCTGACTGAATTCAAGCACGGAGAAGCTGATTTGATCCTGGGAATAGTCCATCGCCTCGAAAAGCAGTGGCATAAGGTGATAATCCGATTCGCCTTCCACCAACAGCCAGCAGCGGGAAAACAGATAATGCCCTTTGGCGAGGCGTATACTGTAGTCGATGGCCTGTAGTTCCCGATCGGCGAAGACGCCGTTCTCCACCCGGCCGATTTTCGTTTCCCCATTGTGTTTGTACAGTCTGCGCAGCGCCATGACCGGGACCCGCGAGACCAGATCGCCGGAATGGCTTGTCACGAGAATCTGCCCGGTCATTTTTTCCAGAAACGATCCCAGCGAACGGATCGCTGAAGGGTGAAGGTGCGCCTCGGGTTCCTCCAGCGCCAGGATGGGGGCGGATTCCGGGGCGTAGGCCTCGGCCAGGTTGGCGGCGGCGAAGGCCTGAAAGAGCATCAGCACGGCAAGGCTCTGTGTCCCTTCGCCGTGGCGGTGCAAGGGGAGTTTCGCGCCGTAACTCGATTTCAGATGCACCTGGATTTTACCGACCATGTCGAAAACACGAGTCGGAATCGCTTCTAAAACTACTGGCTCGGCAGCATCCAGCGGAACAAGTCGCCCGGCGTCGGCGATCTTTTCCGTGACCTCCGTCAATCCGGCGTTCGCGCCAATCACCGATGTGTTGACCTCCCGGAGCATTTCCTCGATCTTTTCACGTTGGTCGTCGGGGAGTTGGATGGATTTCAGGAAACCGCTCCAGAACTGGCCGCGCTGCCCGAACTCCTGGGAAGCGTCGCGCAGCGCCGAAAGGAAGAAGAGCGGCACAAACCGGGAAATCAGATTGAGCGGCGTCGCGTTCTTGAGAACCAGTTCCACTCCGCTGGAATTGAGAAAGGCCCACCTGGTTTCAAACGATCCCGTTTCCGCCTGAAAGGCTCCTCTGCCCTCCAACCAGATGTGATTTAGCCCGGTTGTATCCAACTGCATCACTTCGCTCATCTGTTGGATAACCGTGTCGGACCATTCGTTATCATGTTCCTCGGCGAAATGCAGGGTAATCGAGATCGGCCCTGCTGTTTGCGGCGTGGCGGCCGCGTCCTTCAGGTGGAAATCGTATTCGGAGAACTGGCCACCGCGCCGGACGCCGAAACCGCGCGTCAGCACCAACCGGATAGCCTCCAGCACGGTCGACTTGCCGGCATTATTCTCGCCGATAAGCACCGTCAGTCCATCAAGGGGCAGATGAAGCGAGTGGATGCCTCGGAAATTTTCTATTTTAACTTCAACAAGTCTCATCTGTTCAGCTTCCTGTTATATTTTTGCGCATAACGACTAAGCTCACCGGCGGCAATGGAGCGTAGCGGAATTGCCGTCGGTGCAGCGCTTTGTTAGGTGCCGAATTGATTCATGAAACTCTTTAATGGCGAAATATTTAGGGCCATAATCCGCCAAGTAAATAATCAGTGAAATCGGTACATAAATGCCACAAGCATCCCACGGATACTGCACGCCACTTCCATGAAGGAATGGCCAGAAGGCTGCAATAAAATATCCCCGCCCATAAAGTGTGGAGAGGGTGAGAACCTATGCTACAACGATTGGGATCAAAAACTGGATCGGCTAGGAGATGGTCTAAATCCATGAGCATTGTTGCCAACATAATCAGCGCTGCTTTCCACCAATTTTTCTTCCAGAATAGTTTTGCGAATATAAATGGTACCAGCAGATGAAACGAGTAATGGATTATATGTCTGAATACGTCGGAACCACCTTCCATTGAGTTTCCAATTTCTTTTTTTCCTTAAGCATTGTACCTAACGCCATGCTCAGCGGCGCGCGCCTTTGGCGCGTCCGCTGTAGCATTTTGTTAGGCTAACCCGAAAAGAACGCTTCTTCATTTTCTAAAGCACCGTTGAGAACTACTCTCATTTCTCGTAACGTTCTACTTATTGGGAGCGTCAATACAACGTGCATAAAAAAGAAAAACACCATAAACGCTAATGCCGATATTTGGCTTTCATTTATGAAATTAGACATAGAAAACAGAAACGCCACGTACTGGACAATGAGATACAAAACTTGCCTCATTTTTTGGTAAACAATATTGGACTGATATACGACCAATAGTTGATGATCATTTTTTAATGATTCTATCTTTTTATTTATCGCTTCACTCTTCTTTTCTAGTTCTTGTTTTTTCTTATCAGAACGAGTAGCCCATAACTTCTGGATCCAGTCTTTAGCAAACCCGGAGAACAAACTCATCAGGAAAGCAATAAAGACACTAGCAAACCAAAAGACTGGTGATTTGATAAGTTCATTGATCTGTTCCATTACTTCTCCTTAATAAGCCTAACTATGTCAATAGATGGAAATTTGTCCATTTATCACCTATATAAAACGGAAAATATTCCACCTATCCTGATATTAGGATATAAAACATGGAAAATTTGTCATCAATTTTTCCATGTTTCCGGGGCGATATGAAAATCGTATGGAAACAAAAAACAATCCCAAATTCAAACCGGGCCCAAAATTAAAACTGATGGACCAAGCTTGTCGGGTGCTGCGTTAATCACAGGCCCATTTCGACTGGATCGTCCAATTTATCATGCTCAATGGTTCTAAAACTTACTATCAAAAACAGTGCTACTATGGAACGGATTGAAATCTTGCGTGGTGCTTGAACGGTTCAAAGCATTTTTATAACTCAAATTTTTCTGACGTCAAGGAAAACATCATTTCTTTCGGAAAGTCCTCTGCCTTTGGTGTTTCTGTATTTTGAGATGTCATCGCTTCAAAATAAAAATTTCCATCATAGGCGGATCATGGTGTCCAGAACCCAACATATTCCAACATTTCACAAGAAACGGAGACCCTACAAAAAATCATTTAATACCAATATCTTACAAGATAATATTTGACTCTCTCAGTAGCGTTGCATTCAATGATGTCGTTTTAGTTCATGCCATATAGAGTATAAGGCCTGAAGGAGATCGTTTGATTTTGGGGCTCTGAGGCGGACAGATTTTATTTTGATGTGAAAAAAGACCAGTATGATCGAATAGGGGCGGGTGCAAAAGCATTCCGCCTTTTTTGTTCCATCGGCAAGACATCGAAGGCTGTTTTTTTAAGATGGACATGCAAAAAGCGGGAAAGGAGCGGGATAAATCGCCCTTAAAACGAAAAGAGGGTTTACGGTGATCTCCGTAAACCCTTGATTTTCCTGGTGGAGCTGAGGGGGATCGAACCCCTGGCCTCATGACTGCCAGTCATGCGCTCTCCCAGCTGAGCTACAGCCCCAAAACTGTGTGTTCCTT
>Ga0265294_10003121_pt1 | contig 21408 bp, 22 predicted proteins | sample MunlanPumphouse3_FD_192504 | JGI IMG/M metagenome (GOLD analysis project Ga0265294, IMG submission 192504) | Groundwater microbial communities from a municipal landfill in Southern Ontario, Canada - Pumphouse #3 | ecosystem: Environmental > Aquatic > Deep subsurface > Groundwater | place...
CGTCATACTCGAAGCTAATTTCCACAAGGATGAACTAGAAAAGGTCAAACAATTATGCGAGTTTAATAACAGTAAGGTTGTCCTTCTTTATTTAACGGGCGATATTGAAGTCTTATATGATCGCTTCCTTTATCGCGAAATGTATAAAAATCGCCACCCCGTGCATTTGACTCATCCTCTCCGTGACGTAAAAGAATTTGAAGAATACGTAAGCAGATGGCGCAATGAAGAATCAGTACTAACGCGCAATTATATTGACGTATCCGGTTGTGACCGCGATGTCGTCTTTGCCAAAGCCCTTGAGACACTAAAAGCCCTCGAAGAAAAGGGCTCGTAATATATTAGAAAGGAGTTTCTATGGAAACGGAAAAAATTCGCAATATCCTCTTTTTGGGCCACCAGGGAAGTGGCAAAACGACTTTGGTCGAGTCCCTAGCAAGCATTATTCTCAAATCTCCTAAAGGAGCAATTGAAAATAAAAATACAATTAGTGATTACACCGATGAAGAGAAAGTACGACTCAGTTCATGCAATCTCTCGGTTCTATCACTTGACTATAATGGCTATCGTCTTAACTTGCTTGATGCTCCAGGTAACGATGACTTTGTCTTTGATGTCATCGGTGTTTTAGATATGGTCAAAGGCGCCGTCTTAGTAATTGACGCCACCAAGCGCATTGAGGTTGGGACCATTAAACACTATAACTTGCTTAAGAAGCATGGCGTTCCGACTTTAATCTTTGTTAACAAGATGGATAAGGAGATGATCGATTTTGACTCCTTGCTTGAAGAAATAAATCAGAAACTAGGCAAAAAGGCCGTTTCGTTTGTTTATCCAATTGGTCACCAAGAAGCTTTTGATGGTTTTATTAACGTCGTGACTTTAAAGGCTAGAAAATACGATGGAAAAGAAACAATTGATGATGTCATCTATGATGATAAAAAGGAAAAGATTCTTTCCCTTCACAATATAATCGCTGAACAGGTAGCCTTGACTGATGAAGCATTGCTTGAGAAATTCTTCGGAGGCGAAACATTGTCGATGGAAGAAATTCATCATGGTCTCCATTCCGCAGTCATAAGCGGTGAACTTACACCTGTTCTAGTTGGCAGTGCTAAAAAAGATATTGGCATTAGTACGATGTTAGAAATGTTAATTGAATATCTTCCTAATCCCGCTGAGTTAAAACCATATGCTGGTGCGGATAAAGATGGCAAGGAGTTGATTCGTAAAACACTTCCAAGTGAACCATTTAGTGCCTATGTTTTTAAAACATTTTTTGACCAATATAAAGGGGCAATTAATGTTATTAAAGTTGCATCTGGTGTCTTAAACCTAGGTGACACAATTTTATGTCCAAATACTCAGCAGACAATGAAAGTCTCACAGATGTTTTCCTTACTAGGAAATAAACAAACTCCGATTACATCGGTGGCGGCTGGCGATATCGTCGGATTATCAAAACTCGACAATGTCGTTACTGGCTATACACTTTGCGATAAAGCTAATCCGATCACTTATCCACGCGCTAAATATCCGACGAGCGTTTATTATCGGGCTATCTCGGCGAAAGTAAGCAAAGATGACGAGAAGCTTTTTGGTTCATTAACGAAAATCCAAATCGAAGATCCTTGTCTAGATGTTTCGCGCCGCAACGAGACTAAACAATTACTCATTGGCGGTCTTAGCGATTCGCATCTTAATTACATTTTAGAACGTGTCAAAAACATCTTTAATATTCAAGTTGATGTCGCAGCTCCCAAAATTGCTTATCGCGAAACAGTTAAAAAAGAAGCGACCGCACCGGGAAGATATATTAAACAATCAGGCGGAAGTGGCTTTTATGGCGTGGTCGAAATGAAGTTTGGACCAAGTGGTAGCGAAAAGAATGTTTTTGAGGAGACGGTTTTCGGCGGCGCTGTTCCGAAAAATTACTTTCCAGCCGTTGAAAAAGGTTTTATTGAATCGACCGAACATGGTCTTTTATCGGGATTCCCGGTGATTGGCATTAAAGCTGTTTTGCTCGATGGTAAATATCACCCTGTCGATTCAAACGAGCTCGCTTTTAAAATGGCTTCGATTCTCGCTTTTAAAGAAGCTTATATGAATTGTGGTCCAACTCTTCTCGAGCCGATTATGAAAATAACCGTCCGTGTCGGTAACGAATTTACCGGCAATATCATGAACGATCTTAATCAGCGCCGGGCTCGCGTGTTAAGTATTGACGAAAAAGGTCATGATCAGCAGGAAATTATGGCTTTAGTCCCCGAATCAGAAATTCTTGATTACGCTATTCGCCTTCGTGTTTTATCGCAGGGCAGTGGTTTCTTTAATCGCGAGTTTGATTCGTATCAAGAAGTTCCTTCTTATTTGGTGGATGGCATTGTTAGTCAGTACGCCAACGATAATAAATAATTTCTACTAAACCTATTGCAGGAGGTAATAAAATGAAAAATAAATTAGCCATCTTTTTTAAAGAAGCTTGGCGACTTACTATATTTATTGGAATCGTTTGCCTTGTCATCTATCTTCTTTCCTTGTTCACTGGAACAAGCACCTATTTTGTTTTCTGGGGTGACGCCGCTAACAGCGCTGATGCAGTAAATGCCTTTGCCTTTATTCGTGACACCACTAACTTCAACTGGACGTTTATCTTTATTTTTGCGGTTGTCATTTTTGTTTATGCATCGGAGTTAAAAAAGAAAAACTACCGTGGTATCGTTGCTGGTTTAGCTCTTTATGGAGTCCATTGGCTTTATGAAATAGTTAACGCGATTATCGGCAAAGCTGCTGGCCATGCCTTGTGGACCGTTTCAAACACTAGTACATCTTTTATCCTTTTGATTGGCGTATCGTGGGAGTTATCGATGATGTTTTCTTTAGCGGGAATCATCATGTCTAAATTGCTTCCCGAAGATCCGAAAATGAAGATTTTAGGAATTAATAATCGCTGGTTTTTTGCCATTGCAAATGCTGCCTTCTTTGCTATTTTTGAAATCTTTCTCGCGGGAACGCCGGCCTTCATCTGGGTATATCCGTGGTGGGGTGCTATTCCTGTTTTTATTACAACTTATATTCCCTTCTTCTTGGCGGCGTTCTTGATTCCTGACGCTAAGGTCAAGACACAACGTGTTTTCTTGATTGCGACATGGGGAATGGTCATTATTCTTTTAGCAGTCTTAATTCCTGCTGGAATAATTTAAAAACAGTAACTTATTTAAAATGGGATTGTCACGCAACAGTCCCGTTTTTTATTGCAAAAACTGCAAAATGTCATTCTTTTGCTGCGATATTTGCTTTTCCGTTTTTACTAACTTGGCGGGCTTTTTCAATTCTTTCGAGAATATTATACATAATTTGAATGTAGAGTTTTTCTCCAAGAATTTCATCTTCCCAGTGATGGTCGATACTTGGATTATCATTGACTTCGATGACGAAGACCTCGCCATTTTTCTCTTTTACATCAACACCATAGAAGCCATCACCTATCGCATTGGAAGCCCTAAGGGCGATGTTTACAACCTCTAAAGGTGCATCTTCAATTAAATAAGTTTCTACTGGGCCGACACTAGCCCGACTCTTATTAGCGTTCCAGTTATAAATCTGCCAGTGGTTACGGGCCATGAAATACTTGCAAGCATAAAGGGGTTTTCCGTCGAGAACACCGATGCGCCAGTCAAACGAACTGGGTATAAACTCTTGGACAATCAAAAGAGCGCTTAAGCGAAACAGATCTCTTAGCTTATCTTTTAATTCCTCGAGATTAGTGACTTTAAATACTCCGCGGGATGATGCACTATCGGGACGTTTAATGACTATCGGAAAAGTAAAATTATCAATAATTCGGGACAAAGGGGTTTTTGTACTGACAATTAATGTCTTAGGCGTCTTGATATTTTGACTGTTCATACATTCATGGAAGTATAGTTTGTTGGCACATCTTAAGATAGACCAAGGATCATCAATTACCACTAAGCCTTCAGCATAGGCATAACGAGAAAATTGGTAAGTATAATTATCAACATTCGTCGTCGCGCGAATAAAGAGCGCATCGAACTGAGGAATTCGCGAATAATCAGCCTTGGTAATAAATTCGACATAAAAGCCAACTCTATGAGCGGCATCAACAAAACGGTCAAGTGCCGTTTTTCCTGATGGTGGGGCCGGTTCTTTTGCGTCGACAAGAATGGCGAGATCGTATTTGTACTGTTTAATTTTGGAGATTGCAAAGCGATTATGCGAAAAATAACGCTTGGCATCGCTGATGATTTTATCATCAACATTGATATCATTGAGTGTTAGAATACGTATTTTACTTAAGAGCCAGTGTGTTTTCTTGACAAATTTTAGTTCGAGCAGTGGCGTTTCGAATAATCTAGCCATCGCCTTTCCTAATTTCTCAAAGCGAGGGGGCTTTGTTTCGCCAAAAATGACCGTCATCGTAATTTCTTTTTTGGTCGAGTTTTTAAATGTATCTTGAATTTGATCAAAAAGTTCATCGCCAAGCGATTTGGTAATTGTTTCATCAGCGGCATCTTCCAATGTTGCGACATTTGGGATTGCTCTTAAACCGCGAGCTGAGGCAAGAAGTGAAACATAATAACCAATTGTTTGATAGCCAAGTTTTGTGCACATATTAAAGACCCGAAGTTCCTTGGCGTATTGGTAGCTTTCCTCGTTAAGAAACAAATCAGCGGTGACGACTTCAAGATTTGGAATTTGATTAAGCCATTCAAATGGTTTATCAATGACAACAACATTGGCAGAATAGTGGCTTTCCTTTGGGCATTGTTTTATGACTAGTATCATTTTGTCAGCATGTTCGCCAAAGGCATAGTAATTTTTAATTACTATTGTTTTGCGAAAACCAAATGATCGATACCAGTTAATTGTCGCTAGGTCTTGACAATCGACCTCGAGACTAATTTTTTCAACATTGGCTATCTTAGCTTGATCGATAATGTGGTAGAGCAGGGTTCGACCTAATGATTGATGGCGGAACGATGGTAGAATGGCAATTGAGTAAATCCGCCACGTCTTACGAAAGCGAAAAACAGTCGCACTCCCTACTTGAACATCATTTACCTCGATAATATAAACGTCTTGGGTTGGGCTTTTAAGGCTATGTCTTAGTGAGGATAAAGAAAAACGCCGATGCGGCGCGAAACACTCCTCTTCAAGTTTTTGTAAAAATAATCGATCATCGGCCTTGGATTTTCGTATTTTTGGCATTGTAATGGGGCGATAAATGTCTAGATGGTGTCACTGCCCCTTATCACCTCGAAAACACCTGAGAATATTATAGACTTGGTTATAAAAAGTAGCGATGGAATTCGTTAGTTTTTAACAAGAAAAAAAGCAGCGATTAATCGCTGAGCATTTCAGATGTCTTATTTATGGGAATCGTTAATCCGTTTTTTCAGACAATCGCCACAATAACCATAAATTTCCATTTTGTGATTGATAATTGTGAAGTCTTTATCGGCGATAAGTGGTTCGTAATTAACAAGCGGACAATTTTTGATAGCATACATTTTTCGGCAGTCTAGACAAATAGCGTAATGACTATGTTTATGGGTTGCTAATTCATATAAAGAAGATTGGCTTTCGGTGATATCAATTTTGCGGACGATTCCAGCATTAACTAAGGCTTCAAGACCACGATAAAGGGTTGAAGGCCATACTTTTGTTTCGCCTTTAACGATCTCGCTGGTCATCTCAAGAGCTGAAATTGGTGTTTCGGCCTCGCGTAAAATACTAAGTATTGCTCGGCGAACACGCGTTTTTTTCAAATCTTTTGGCCATTTTGCTTCATTCATTTTTTGTTCCCAACTTGTGAAGACGAATTTTGTTGATTAACCATTTAATTAAGACAACAACTACGAATATTATAGCACCGATTAAAACGATAGTTGCTCCTGCTCTTTGATCGGTATAAAAGGCCACAACTAAACCGACAATCGTGTATAGAAGACCAAAACCAATTGATATGAAAAGAGTTGCGAAAAACCCTTTTTCAAATTGCATAGCACAGGCCGCTGGTAAGATCATCAAAGAAGAAACGATTAAGGCACCAACCGTCTTTGAGGCGATGCCAACCGTTATTGCAGTTAAAAGCGTGAAGATAAAGTTGATTATTGATACTTTTACACCAGAAAGTTTGGCCATGCGCTCATCAAGGGTTATCAAGTATAAGTCCTTAACAATTGCGAGGAAGACAAGTAAAATTACAGCAGCAATTGATACAATAAGTATCAAATCATTTTGGCTTACGAGGGAGATGCTCCCAAAAAGAAAGCTGTTAAAATTCATACCACTGGGAATATGAGTAGATAATAATCCCGCTACAGAGATACCGATTGTTAAAACGACAGCCATTCCCAAATCGCGATTCTTCGGCAATTTCTTTTGAATTGCTTCAATCGCAAAGACGGCGATAATACAGGCGACTATGGCCCCGACAATCGGATTAAAGCCGATGAGCAAGCCAGCAGCCACACCAGCAAGTGAAGTATGAGCAAGAGTATCGCCGATCATTGATGATCGTTTCAATACCATAATAAGTCCAATTAAAGGAATGATAACCGCGAGGGCAATTCCAACAATAAACGCTCTTTGCATAAAAGCATAATCAAAGATATTCATTTTCCTTGCTCCATCAGCGTTACACTATCGAGGTTTAAAACCTTATCACAATGATATTTTGAGCATTCTTGACTGTGTGTTGAAATAACAATTGTTGTTTGTTTTTCTTTACTAATTGTTTTTAGAAGCGCAAATAGAGACGACGAAGATTGTTCATCAAGGGCACTAGTCGGTTCATCAAGGATTAGGATTTCGGGTTCATTTATCAAACTTCTCGCTAGAAGAACCCTTTGCATTTGTCCACCAGAAAGTTTAGAAAACAAACGATTTTGATATTGTTCCATGCCGACGAGTTCTAATGCTTTTTTAATTTTTTCTTTTTGTATTTTGTTCAAAAAACGAAATAAGCCCAATTCGCTATGAAGATTTGAAGCGACAAGCTCTTTAACCGTAGTAGGGAAACTAGCAACATTTGAAGTGGCATTTTGTGAAAGGTAGCTAATTTTTGTCCAGTCTCGGAAATTTTTTAACTCCTCATTAAAAATGAGAATTGTTCCCGATGTTGGTTTTAAATCCCCAAGTATGATTTTTAATAAAGTTGTCTTTCCTGCTCCGTTTGATCCAAGGATTGCCAAAAACTCGCCTTTTTTGATGATGAGATTTACACGCTCAAGAACATCATGCGTTTCATATGAAAAGGAAACGTTTTCTATTGTTATAACGTTCATTTTAAATAAAACCTTTCGCTAAAGCGAATAAATTATCTTTCATCAAACTGAAATAATCTTCATTTGTAATTATCTGATTAACGCTTAACCCTTCAATAGCATATAGGATTTCTAACTCGGCATTCGTCTCTTCAACAACAGTTAAAACAGCATCGCTAGGAGTTAACGATTCAGCATAGATGTAGGGGATATTGTTTTGATTTACGATATCGATGATATTAGCGATGTCTTGTTGTGTCGGCTCTTGTTCACTATCATGTCCAGCAATAGGCAAGACCACTAAATCATACTCATTAGCTAAATAGCCAAAAGCGGCATGGCCTGTAACAAGATATGAACCGACTCCGGGTAACAACATTGTCTGATATTGTAAATGCAAATCATCAAATTTTTCAGCAAAGAGCCGATAACGATTTTCATAGTAAGAAGAATGATCAGCATCAACTTCAATTAAGGCCCTTTTGATATTTTCCATTTCTTTTTTGGCGTTTAATGGGCTGAGCCATACATGAGGGTCATCGTGATCGTCATTACTTAATAACTCAATATTTTGGCTGGCCTCAACATAAACAAGATTAGGATTATCGATAGCATTTCTTAATTGATTGATAAAATGTTCTAGACCAGCGCCGTTATAAATAAATAAGTCAGCTTGACTCAAATTTCTAATGTCGCCGGTTGTTGGTTCATAACTGTGAATTTCACTTCCAGATGGAACGATGCTTGTAACATTTACGTAGTCTCCGCCGACCTTTTTCGCTAAATCTTCCATAACAAAAAAACTTGTATAAACATTTAACTTATCCCCGCTTTCTAAAACGTCGCAACCCGCGAGCGTTAGAGCAATTAATGGGATAAATATTTTAAAACCTTTCATTTGTATAATCCTTAAATGGTAATGCGAATCATTCGCAATTAAACATTAAACCTTTCCTATCCTTTCGTCAATAAACTTACTTATCCAAGTTACAAAGCACTTTACTATGTAAGAACTTAAAAACAACATAAAATAGAATTGTAGATTATTAAGTCGAAAGACTGAAAGGTAGGTTACATGAAAGTATTTATTGTTGGAGGGACGGGTTTAATCGGTAGTGAAGCCGCCCGTGAACTTATTAAGCGCGGTCATGAAGTGTTGGCAATTGCATTACCACCAATTCCCAAGGGCGCAAACCCCCCACCCGAAATGAGAATTGAATTGGGAAACTTCATGGAGATGAACGACGATGAACTTCGCGGTCATCTTAAAGGAATGGATGCTCTTGTTTTTGCGGCGGGTATTGACGAACGAGTTGAGGGCCCTGCTCCCATCTATGACATGTTTAAAAAATTCAATATTGATGGGTTAGAAAGACTAATGCTCCTTGCAAAAGAAGTGGGTGTCAAACACGTCAATATCTGCGGTTCATATTTTTCACATTTCGCCAAGAAGTGGCCAGAGTTAGAATTAACTAAACATCATCCCTATATTCGTTCACGCATCGATCAAGAGAAGATGGCGCTTTCGCATGCTAGTGATGATTTTAATGTTTCGATTTTGGAATTGCCTTATATTTTTGGCGCCCAACCTGGCCGCAAACCAGTTTGGGTTTTTCTAATTGAATCGATTCGCAAAATGAAGAAAAATACTTTATACACTAAAGGTGGAACGACGATGGTGACTGTTAAACAAGTCGCTCAAGGCATTGCCGGAGCCCTCGAAAAGACGAAAGGTGGAGTTGCTTATCCGTTTGGCTATTATAACTATGAGTGGAAGCATTTTCTTCGCATTGTTCACAAATATATGGGCTATCCTGAAACTAGAAAAGTTATTACCATTCCAAGTTTTCTTTTTGCACTTCAAGGTATACAAATTAATAAAGAACATAAGAAAAAGAATATTGAAGGCGGACTTGACATGGTCAAATTTGCCAAGCTACAGACCGCAAATTTATTTATCGAACCAAAGGAAGGCGCGACACAACTTGGTGTTACCGAAGACGATATTGATAGCGCCATCGGTGAGTCGGTACAACTTTGTTTAGATGTTCTTGATAAGAAGGCGGTTAATCTTGTTGATATGAAGGGGCAATAAGTTTCTAAGAAAACATGTGCCTAAATGTTTACACATGTCATAGTCATCCGTATAATAAAAATATAAGCATTGCTTATGCCCTCTAATCATGGGCAAGGAGGAAATACTATAATGATTAATGAATTTGGACTAGACTATGTCGTTCACCTTGTGCTTCTTATTTTCGTTGGAGCTTTATGGGGCGGAGTCATTCGTATCGTCCGTGGAAAAGTCGTCATTGGTGTTCTTTACATCTTGACAGGTGCCTTCTTTGGAATCGGTTGGATTATTGACCTTATCAATATGCTAACCAAAAAGAACTTCGCTACTGCCTAGTTTATCGTTCTAATAACAAAAATTGTACATGTTTATCATGTACTTTTTTTATTTGTAAAAAAATAGTAATTACTTTTTGTTATTACTAACATAATTTATTGCTATAATATTTAGAACATATAAGGAGAGGCTATGATCGAGTTACGAGGAATTACTAAAGACTATCTAAGCGTAGATAATGTGACTCATGCTTTAAAAGGCATCGATTTAAACTTCCGTAAATGTGAATTTGTTTCCATTCTTGGCGCTTCTGGTTGTGGAAAAACAACAATGTTAAATATTATTGGCGGTCTCGATCGTTACACCGAAGGCGATTTATTAATCAATAAAAGATCGACCAAACAATACAAAGGCAGTGATTGGGATGCTTATCGCAATCGTTCAATTGGTTTTGTTTTTCAAAGTTATAACCTTATTAACCATATTTCTGTTTTGGCTAATGTTGAATTAGCGTTAACCCTTTCTGGTGTCTCTTCTAAGGAGCGAAAAGCCCGGGCAACCGAAGCCTTAATCCGTGTCGGACTTGAAGATAAATTAACGAAAAAACCAAATCAACTAAGTAATGGACAAATGCAAAGAGTCGCAATTGCCCGGGCTTTGATTAATGATCCGGAAATTGTTTTGGCTGATGAACCTACAGGAGCTCTTGATAGCGTTACTTCCGTGCAAATCATGGATATTCTAAAAGAAATAGCAAAAGATCGCCTCGTCATCATGGTGACACATAATCCCGAGATTGCTGAACAATATTCAACGCGTATCATTCGTTTAAACGATGGTTTAGTTATCGATGATAACAATCCTTACGATGGTGAAGCGCCTTCAAAGTGTGCGCCTTCTACACAAGAGCCAGTCAAAAACTATAAAAAGAAAACAGCGATGTCTTTTTTGACAGCATTCATGCTTTCACTGAGAAATCTTGCGACAAAAAAATCGCGAACAATTTTAACGTCTTTTGCCGGTTCTATCGGCATTATTGGTATCGCTTTAATTCTCTCTTTATCGTCTGGTTTTAGCGATTATATATATCAAGTTCAAGTCGATACCTTATCAACCTATCCGATTACGATTAATAGTAGTGACAATAACTTTTGGGAACTGATTAGAAATATTCGTGAAGGCGAAAACGGAGAAAAATATCCCGAAACCCAAATAGTGTCTTCAAATCCAATCACATCAACTTTTATTTCTGAATCTGGCACTAGTCAACACACCAATAATTTGAAAGATTTCAAAACACATCTTGACCAAGAAGAAATTAGAACGCAATATGCCGATGATTTATCCGCCATTCAATACTCATATAGTATCGACTACCAAATATTTGCAAATGAATATTCAGTGTCGAATAATAAAAGGCTTTTTCCTTTCTACATACCTGGAGATATTAATACTTCGCGATATCTTGATTTAGGATCAGTTTTTAACGAGATGCTCGACAATCGTTTATTGATTGAATCGCAATATGAACTACTAGCAGGTGAATATTTAGATTCAGAAAATGAAGACGATACCTTTAAAATCGCCATTGTATTGGACGAATACAACCGTATTCCTGATTACGTATTAGTAAGTCTTGGTCTTATTACAGTTAATGATCTATTCTTACCATCAGAAAACAAGTCATTTACCTTTGATCAAATGCTTGACATCAAACTGAGGATGCCGGTTAAAGCCCAATTTTATAAAGATATTGATGAAGACGGAGTCTATTCAGTCGTTGAACGTGAAGCTGCTAATTATCCAATTTTTAAAGATATTCTTGATGACTCTTTCGTTCTTGAAGTAGGAGCAATTTTACGTCCACGGCCAAACATTTCAGCAACTTCCCTCGGTGTTAACATTGGTTATATGAGTTCTTTAACTAAAGCAGTCATTGAAAAGACCAATGATGAGCCTGTCGTTGTCGCACAAAAAAACAACCCTGAAATCGATATTTTAGAAGGTAGCGAATTTGATTCCGAAAGTAAAATTACTTTAAAAAGTCGATATAGTGAGTTGGGCGTATGCGATCTTGAAACACCCAACGCCATTCACATTTATCCAACAAGTTTTGAGGCCAAGGATCGGCTGATTGCGATGATTGATGATTATAATGAAGGGAAAAGTGAAAGCGATAAGATAATATATACAGATTATGTAGCCATTTTAATGTCTTCAATTACTATTATCATCAATGCTATTACCACGATCCTTATTGCCTTTGTATCCATTTCGCTTGTCGTGTCTTCAATTATGATTGGCATTATTACCTATATATCAGTGCTGGAGCGAACTAAAGAAATTGGTATCTTGCGAAGTATTGGGGCGAGGAAACGCGATATATCACGTGTCTTTAACGCTGAAACACTAATTATCGGTGGTTTCGCTGGAGGGCTAGGTGTCGCGATTGCTGCGATATTGAATTGGCCCGTCAATCTCATTATTAATAGTTTTGTCGAAGTTGGAACGATATCCGTTTTACCATGGTATGCCGTCTTCATTCTAATTGGTATTTCGATGGCTTTAACATTCGTTGCTGGTCTTATTCCTTCGCGGATTGCATCGAATAAAGACCCCGTTATTGCTTTGAGGACTGAATAGTATGGAATTGTTGGGGCGCTTTATCGACGATCAATACGAGTATAAAGGAATAAAAGAAGTTCGCACTATTGTTCGAGCTGTTGTTTTAGATGAGAATAATCGCTTAGCGCTCACTAAGATTAATAACACCGACAAATTTGGGCTGCGCGATTACTATGAATTACCGGGCGGAGGAGTAAAAAAAGGTGAATCTTTGATTGAAGCTTTAGCCCGCGAAATGGAAGAAGAAATTGGATGTCAGCTCAAAGGAATCAGTGAAATTGGAAAAGTAATTGACTACTATAATTTGATAAGTCGTGAGAACCATTGTCACTTCTATTTAGCTCACGTAAAATCCCGCGTTCCGACACGACTGGAACCGGATGAAGTCACTCGCATTGAAAAAACGATTTGGGTGGATATTGATGAGGCGATTCGTTTATACGAAAATATGCAAAACGTCTTAGTTGGTCGTCTTGTCAAACAAAGGGAATTGCCGGTCTTGATAAAAGCTCGAAAAATGATTAATTCTCTTTGACAACTTGGCGTAGGATAGATATTATTATTTAACGTGTACACTTGGCGATCGTGGTGAAGTGGTTAACACATCTGGCTGTGAACCAGACATTCGTGGGTTCGATTCCCATCGTTCGCCCCATTATCAAAAAATAAGACCCATTGGGTCTTTTTTTCATGGGGCGACCGATGAATAGTAAATTTGATGAAGTGCGCAATGTTTTTCTTATATATTTATTAGAGGAAAGTATGGGAACAAACAACGGACACGAGAATGAACAAGAGATAATTGAACTACTTAGCGGAAAAAGAATAAGCGATTTAGCGCCCCATTTTAAACAATGGCTGATAAAACTTTTTCCAAACTGCAACGCTTACCTCAAAGTAAAAAAGCTGAATAATGAACAAAAAGCAGATATTGAAATCTTATGTGGAAATGAAAGACGATATATATCAATAAAAAGTGGTGATTCGAATTCCTTTCATTCTGAAAACATCAAAACCTTTATTCCTTTTATACGTAGTCTAGGCGTTAGCGAGTCGACACTAAAAACAATTGTCTTTTTCCATTATGGTGATAATACATTCACTGGTCTTGGGCCGACACGTTTCACATCTAAAGAATTGAGGAGAGTTCACGCAAGGGCTTTCAATTCCGCAAGTCGAGAACTCAGCCAGCCATTATTCATGAAAGAAATAGTCAACCGTGTTATCATCAAAGGAAGATACGAAACTAACTATCCGATTGATGGAATATATCATGGTACGATTGGAGACGGTTTTTTCTTATCAACAAAACAGATAAATCGGATTCTATTAAGAAAAAGCCATCAACGAAAAAACGGAACGATTAATATTGGGATGCTAACTTATCAACCAGGAAGCCGTAATTTGTGGGGTATACCAGGGTCTGAACAAAAACGCGAACAATCAGAGATTCGATGGCGAAGCTTTCTTAAAGATGCGAAAAGCCAGATTCTATATGATAAATAGCAAGATAGTAAGAATTACAGAAATTTCTAATTCAGCAAAATCGTTATTATAAATTTATTGATTTTTTAAGTTAAGTATATCAATACTTAGAAGTAAGGACAGACTCCTATGTACAGGATGTTATTAAAAGCAATGATAGCTGTTTTCGTTTCGCTGTTGGCGATAATTTCATCTTCTTGCACCCCTCTTGACGATAAGGTTCTCCTTTCATTTAAATACATGAAAGTTTCGTATACTTCAGAAACATTCGATTTTACTTTTATGGAGGATAATGATTACCCCAATTTGATTTCTACATATGAGGTAGATAAGCGATATGTTATCTCTGAAGAAGATTTATCTAGCATTGGTTTACTCACAAGTTTTGTTCCTCATAACGATGGTGGGTATTACTCCAAAATAGCGTATTATTCAGACGCTATAAATCCATCAATCAGCAATCAATTGACTGAGGGGTATATTTGTCTTACCGATATTATGTTTTACTATTCATATACCGGAGGAATTGCTCAACCTCCCGTAAACTAAACTCTTTATTCAAAACAATCAATATCGTTGCGTTTCATTCCTACCTATAACAAGCATTTTCATAGAACGCGTCGAACTTGTAAATGAAGACACTTTTCTCAATTTTAACCTTGAACTTTGTGTTCATAACAAAAAAGACATTTTCCCTTAATATGTGAAAAATGCGTTTTTCTTCTGCAAGCATGGCCACATTTCAAAAAAATAAGACTTAAAAGGTCTTTTTTCAAAGGATGAGCGATGGAAGAGAAGCAAATATCTCCTAGTTGCATATTGTATTTAAATTGAAAATACATACCTTAAAGGAACAAAAAACCGGTTACATTGTCGTATATAACATTGTTAAAGACCGCTGAATTTCGTATACTTATGTATATAAAATTGCCATGATTAACATTTTTAGAAGCTTTGCTTCAATTCACATCGAAGGAAATAAATCACAGGCTCTAAAGGCCGATGTTTTTAGTGTCGATGAAAATAAAGTCCCATTTGTTTATATTCCAATTACGAGCCCTAATGGCACGGAAATGGATATATTTGTTAAAGAAGGCGATCAGGTATTAGTTGGCACGCTAATCGGCCGAAGGAAAGATTTTTATGTACCAGTTTTTTCCTCGGTATCGGGTATCGTTAAAGGACGAGCAAGCATATATAATCCGCTCGCAGGAAGAGCTACTGAACACTTAGAAATCGCTAATGATTTTAAAAAGACAAGAGCCAAGCCTCTAAAAATCGTTTCTTTTGATAGTGATTATAAGGACATTATATCCGCCATTAAAGAGGCCGGAATTGTCGGCTTAGGGGGAGCGGGATTTCCTACCTATTTTAAATATGAAAATAGTAGTAATATCGATACCATTATTATTAACGGAGTGGAATGCGAACCATATTTGTCGACTGACTGCAAACTGCTACAAAACCACGCTCTTGATGTTATTAAAGGAAGCGAATTACTCCGCTTAGCCGCTCAAGCCGATAAGGTTATTATTGTCCTTAAAAATGATAAGACAGCCCTTGTTGAGATTCTTAGCAAATACTTAGATAATTTTCCGCATGCGAGCATCAAATTTGTTAAAGACATATATCCTATGGGTTGGGAAAGATTGTTGATTAAAAGAGTTCTTAAACGAACATATAATGAACTTCCTAAAGAAGCGCATGTCATTGTCAATAATGTCGCGACGGCAATGGCAACAGCGCAGGCTTTAATTAAAGGTGAACCGATTACTCATCGCACAATTACTATATCCGGAAACGCTATTAAGCAATCAGTCAATGTTCGAGCTCCGATTGGCACTCCAATGTCTCATATCATACAAGAAATAGGCGGATATACCGCTGATGAAGTAATCGCTTTTACTGGCGGGCCTATGACTTCGCGAGCCATTAAAGATGATTCGTATGTATTACAGGCTTCAATGAATGGGTATACGGCGATTAAACCTGTCTTTTATCATCAAGTGCCATGTTTAAGATGTGGTGCCTGCACAGCGGCATGTCCGGTTGGAATTCAACCCATTGAAATCAAGATGGCACTCGATAGTAATAATACCAATCGTTTAATAAAATTAAACGCTAATCGATGTGTCGAATGTGGAATTTGTTCTTATGTGTGCCCATCATTTATCGAAGTGGCAGATGCTGCTATTCGCGCCAAAGGCAAAGTTCGCATTCAAAATGCTAAGCGGGAGATGGCCAAAAAAGGATCTGTCAAATGAAATTTATTATTAAACCAGCACCTTTTACTCGTAACAAACGTTCAACCACCGGCATCATGTATGAACTTAGTGCTTTACTTTGTTTATTGTGGATTGCCGCGATTGCCTATAATTTCGCGATTGCCCCTAATTATGGGCTAAAAGCCATCTTTATGGTTGTTGTTGCTGTCGTTACTACTTTAATTTGTGACGTCCTTGTGGCCGCTATATCTTATCATGATAAGAATGTTCCATTTGGGCGCTATCTATTTAAAACAATTAAGGAGAATTATAGTCTTGTTACGGCTTTGATATTTGTCTTGTCATTACCGATTGGCACACCCTACTATGTGATTATCATTGGTAGCCTTTTTGCAACACTAATCGTTAAATATGCATTTGGCGGATTTGGAGCCAACATCTTTAACCCCGCCGTCTTCGCTCGTATCTTTGTCACTTTTGCTTTTGGCTCGCAACTAAACGCCTTTATCGATACTATTCCAGGCAATGCAACTTTGTTGACGGATGTCGGAGCGACAATTACGACTTCTTTCTCAAGCCTCGGCGTCAAATGGATCAACGATTCGTTAACGGGACTTAATGTGAACATGGGTCAATTATGGTTAGGCAATTATTCAGGAGCGATTGGCGAAACATTTACGGGTTTAATTCTTATCATCGGTCTTTATATGATTGTCCGAAGAATTTGTAACTGGCGACCAATGGCTGCCTATTTAGTGACCGTAACTTTGACAGCCCTTGTTATTGCTTTAATTACCGGCCTTAACCCTGGTACATATATCTTGCTCCATCTAGCGTTGGGGGGACTGATGTATGGCGCGGTCTTTATGATTACCGATCCGGTTACTTCTCCGACATCGATGTTTGGCAAAATTCTAATTGGCATTATTGCTGGCTTGATGACGGTTTTAATAAGAATTCAAGGAGCAAATCCTGAAGGTGTTATTTTCGCCATTGCCATCACTAATTTAATATCACCATTAATCGATCGATTTGCGACCGGTATGACAATTAACAATAATTTGAAAAAATGGTCGATTATCTTATCGGTTTTACTTTTATCATTAGCCTTAAATGGAAGTTTGGCATATTACAATACCCAAGGGCAAAATCCCGAACCTGAACAATCGCAAAGGGTACTTAATGTTGCCTATGATTTTCCAATAGAAGAGCCACAAAATATATATTTTGTTGAGGTTACAAGATGAATAAGCTAGTCAAATTACCACTCTTCTTAGCGGTAGCAGCACTTATTGCTGGGGCAACTTTAGCAACCGTCAATTATTTTACTTTGCCGATAATTGAAAGACGAGAACAAATGGCCCTTGATGCAGGGTATCTTGAGCTTCTTGAGATTGATGAAAGCAAATTTACGACCCTTAACCGCGTTCCTGAAACGGGCACGATTGTTGCTGAATCAGAATTAAGCGCAAAAGGAATCATCGATTATGTAATGTATGAAAACAAAAGCGACGATTCGCTGTTTGGCATTGTTTATAATGGCTCAGTAAGTGGCCATAACTCTGATCCCAGTTCTCCAATTGTCTTCCAAGTTGGATTTAAAGACGGGGTTTTTGCAGGCTATAATAACGTATCTAATAAAGAAACGCCCTCTTATGGCGGAATATATTTAAATGGTTTAGATGAAGTAATTAAAGGCATATCAGCCAATGATGAAACAGCCTTTCAAACGGCTCTTAATCTATATAAATCCGATAATTCATTAAGGGTGACAAACACCGAACGAAATCTCGTGCCGGCCTTATGGGCAGCGGCTAGTCATTATGTGTCTTTGCTGGAGGACAATTCATAATGAAACAAAAATTTAATATCTTTATCAGCAGCGCCTTTACTAATAACTCCGTTTTCATTTTGTTATTAGGATTATGTTCAATTCTTGCCACATCCAACACTTTTTCTTCAGCCTTGGGAATGGGTTTAGCGGTTACAATCGTCTTAATGATGACCAACCTCATCATCTCTCTATTAAGAAAAATTATTCCTACCGAGATACGGATACCAGTTTACATCATCGTCATCGCTTCGATGGTGACTATCGTCGAGATGCTGATGAAAGCTTTTACGCCTGAGCTAACCATCACATTAGGCGTATATTTACCACTTATCGTCGTTAATTGCATAATCATGGCCCGAGCGGAAGCGTTCGCGAGTAAGAATAACCCCCTCGATTCGTTAATTGATGGCTTGGGAACGGGTTTTGGATATATCCTTTCGATTCTCGTCTTATCTTTGTTAAGAGAAATTTTAGGAACAGGCTCGTTGACTTTTATCAATCCCTTTACCAATGTAACTGTCTTTAGTTGGACAATTTTTGATGCTCGCTACGCGATATCACTTATGGTTGATAATACCGGCGCCTTTTTAATTCTCGGATTATTACTGGCGGCTATCAATGGGATAACGATGGCTATTTCTTCTTATAAAAAGCGTAAGAAAGAAGGTTTAAATATGAAAGGCGAACAAGGATAGAAACGATGGGTATTGTTACATTAATCATATCGGCAATGTTAGTATCTAATGTCGTATTAGTTCGTTTTTTAGGTATTTGCCCCTTCTTAGGTGTATCTAAAAAGATTAATAACGCCCTGGGATTAGGTTTAGCTACGATTTTTGTCGTCTTTTTCTCATCGCTCTTATCGTATGGCTTATATCACGGGGTGCTTAAGCCATTAGGCTTAGAATTTTTGTCGCTCGTAAGTTTTATTTTAATCATTGCCTCGTTTGTTCAGTTTGTCGAAATGTTTTTAAAAAAGTTCATCCCTTCTTTATACAAATCGCTAGGAATTTATTTGCCTTTAATTACCACAAACTGCATTGTTTTAGCTATCGCTCTTGAAAGCATTGGAAACAATTATTCATTGCTTGAAACAGTCGTCTATTCCTTATCGGTATCGGCGGGCTTTCTTCTTGTTTTAATCATTTTTTCTGTAATTCGCGAACGAGTTGAATCTAGTAATCGTGTTCCCCAAGCTTTTAAAGGTGTCGCCATCGCCTTGATCATAACCGCCCTTATGACTATGGCTTTCTTTGGCTTTCAAGGATTAGTATAATGCCAGAATTAGTCATCAAAATATTACTAACAATAGCGGTGCTAGCTGGACTAGTTGGCCTTTTTATTCTTAGTTATTTACTTAATAAAAAAGTTCCTCGACCCGCGGAATGTGATCAAGAAAAAAGTAGCCAATGCGCCCACTGCGCTAATCATTCATGCCATCTTTATCAAAATCATAATCAGGAAAAGGGGGATTAACAATTATGGATTGGATCGATATTTTAATTGCCGCTTCCGTCATGATTTGTCTAGGTGGATTATTAGGTTTAGCTCTTGCTTTTGCCGACAAAAAATTAGCAGTAAAAACCGATGAACGAGTTGCCATCGTGACTAAAATGCTACCGGGACTTAATTGCGGCTTATGCGGACATCCTGGATGCGAGGCGATGGCCACCGCCCTCCTTAAGGGGCAACAAAAGAAGGTTTCGGGATGCCGCCCGGCAAAGAAAGAAACACATCAGCGAATTGCTGATTACATTAATTCCACATCCGGTCCTGACGGGAAAACCGTAAAAGTCGAAGTATAATATAAAACCTTTGATAGGTTTTCAATTAATGATGTATGAATAAAATTCCGCTGAAAAAGACACGATTTGATATATATGCTTTTTCTTTTTTAATGCTTTTTGCCTCACTTTTATTAGTAATAACAAATGTTTTTAATCGTCCGAGTAATGACTTAGTAGTTAATGTTTATTATGAGTTCAACATTATTGACACTCATGAACTTTACACAAATCAATCGTTTGTCTATCACAAAGATGATTATCCTCGTCTGCTTGCCGATATAACAATCGAAATCACAAACGGAAAAGTTCGCATTGATGAAGAGACATCACCCCTTAATTATTGTTCGTTACAAGGATGGGTTGAGCAATCAGGAACGCCGATTATATGTGCCCCCAATTACTTTATGGTTATCATTGAGGAAAGATTATGACTAAGTCATCAATTCAAAAAATGACTCGTCTAGCTCTTTTACTAGCAATCGGAGTTGTGATTAATTATGGAGAAGCGGTGTTGCTGCCTTTGGCCTTTATTGCCCCAGGCGTAAAATTAGGACTGGCTAACACCATCGGTCTTATTGTCTTATATTATTTTGGTATTAAAGAATTTGTAAGCATCGGTTTTTTACGGGTCATTTTAACCGGCTTGTTCACCGGTTTTGGGTTTAATTTTTATATCGCTATATCAGGATGGGCCCTCGCAACAATCGTCATCGTCATCTTTTATCATTGGCAGCGATTATCGATTTTTGGCTTATCGATGACCTCCGCGGTCATGCATGGAGCAGGACAAATCATCATGGTCGCCATTTTGTATCAAAGTAAATATGTTATTAACTATTTACCAATTCTTTTTTTCACTGGCGTGGCCAGCGGGCTTATTATTGCCGTTATCGCCCGCGAGGTACTGACGCGCGTTCGCTTAACGATAAAAATCGATAATTATGAAAAATAAAGCGATAAACTTAAAAGGTTTTCTTTTAAAATTACTTGATGCGCGTGAGTGGATTATTTTGCTTTCAACATTTGCCTTAAGCGGACTACTCATTTCATCGATTTTTTGGATTAATTTTGACAACAATGAATTTGATCCCGATAATATTCCTTTGCAAAGGATTGGTTATGACGTGTTCGCTAAAACGACTAATAACGATATTCGTAACATGTTTAATACAAACTACGAAATTCGTTATCAAAAAGTTTATCCTGAGTCTTTTGCTGATATGGCCCGCGACGTATATGTGAGCAATATTCCCCTCATCCATAAACTTGCCGACCGCCATTATATGTATCACCTTGATGAAAACGATCTTTCTTCGCCGATTATAAATAATTTATATATGGTTAACGAAGCCTACGATTCTAATAACTGGCTTAAAATACCGGACCATTTGTACTATTTGCTAGAAGAAGGACTTGAATTAACGATTGCCACTGATTTCAAATTTAACATTTTTGTCGGCGAAGTTGTCGCTTTTTGGGAAGATGTTTTAGAAAATAGTGATGATTATTTAAACCGCGATCCTTTTTATAATCACGATCAGGCTGATTTGCTCGCGCGATTAACAAGTTACGTTCCGATGAATCAACAGCAAGCGGAAGAAACGTTGGAACTGAAAATAGAAAACCATGATTACTACGTTCGTTTCAATCAGTTTAATGACGCGCCTCATGGCGATTTATCTCTTACTTTGGCGGGTATTGCCAAAGGATACGCCAACGACGTATTAACCCCTTTATTAAACGAAAATGAACTGGAACACGGATTTATCTATGGCGGAGCGAGTTCGATTTCGACGCTCGGAAGCAAATA
>Ga0265294_10003122_pt1 | contig 21404 bp, 21 predicted proteins | sample MunlanPumphouse3_FD_192504 | JGI IMG/M metagenome (GOLD analysis project Ga0265294, IMG submission 192504) | Groundwater microbial communities from a municipal landfill in Southern Ontario, Canada - Pumphouse #3 | ecosystem: Environmental > Aquatic > Deep subsurface > Groundwater | place...
GTGCTTGACCACCATCGCTGTTCAGTTTTCATATCACTCCTCCTAGTCTACCTGACTGCTCTTGCGAGTCAAGCGAAGATAAAGCAATGTGACTAAAGTCAGAATAATTGCCACTATCACAGTGCATGCTGCAGCATAGCCGTAGTTGTTTGCCGTTCCTGACATCACTGAGCTGAAGAACTGCTTGTAGATGTAGCTCATCATCATTTCTGTCTTGCCGTTCGGAGAACCGTTTGTCATTGACAGAATAAGATCTGTGACTTTGAGCGATCCAAGAAGAGCGTTCATGATGACAATCTGCATGACAGGACCCAGCATAGGAATTGTAATTCTGAAAAACCTCTGAACCGGCTTGGCTCCGTCTATTGCTGCTGCCTCATACATTTCATTGGGGATGCTCTGAAGCCCGGTCATGAAGAACAGCATGTTTATTCCGAAGTTCTGCCAGATTGATGCGAACATCGTCACCAGCATCGCCTTAGGACCGGTTGTGAACCAGTCAATCTTGCTGCCTCCCAGCATCACGATCAGTGAATTGACCACCCCGCTATAGCTTCCGAAGATGTAGTAGAACATGATACCTATGACAGCCACCGAGAGCATAGATGGAAGGAAGTAAATCGTTCGGAATAACGATGTTCCCTTGCGATTGCCTGAAAGGAAGCAGGCAAGAACAAGAGCAAGAGGAATTTCTATAGCAAGCTTGCCGATCGAGAATATGAAAGTATTTCCAACAGACTGCCAGAATCTATATCCGGTCGGGCTGAAGATTTTTTTGAAATTTTCCATCCCGATGAATTTCGGATCAAGAATTCCATTGTAACGGTAAGTACACCATTTCAAGATCCATCCCAAGGGATAAATCACAAACAGCGCAAGTCCTATCACGCTGCAAGCAATCATCGCATATGATTGAATGATCTCAATGCGTCTGTTGACAACAAGCGATCTGTTCATCTGATTTCTCATATCCACCTCCAACTCTATGCTCTCATTGATTCGCAGAAAAAGTCAAATATGATTTTTCATGTCAATCAACAAAAAGGCCAGGCTTGCACAGCCGTGAAAACCTGGCCAGAAAAATTACCTACTGAAGCTTATTCAGTCTACCATTCCTTGTAGTCGTACTTAGCTTCATAAACATTTGTCTCGATAAGACCGTCTTTCTTCGCCTGCTGGTATGCATCATTGTATCTCTTGTTCAGACCATCAATCTCTGCTTCCCAGGTTGTCTCGCCGAGCATGATGTTAGTGCAGACCTGCTGCATGTTATCACCATCAAGGGTAAGAAGGTTATCCGGCTTGGCAATTTCAGCCTGATAGTGCTCGATATCGGACATTGTATCCCAGTTCACAGCAAGGTTATCGAATCCTTCTGCCTTGACTTCGTTGATCAGCTCGATTTCGTGAGGAATCATTCCGCTGTTGGAGTAGATCTTCTTGTAGAGCTCTTCGCTGTGCAGGAACTTGAATGCTTCAACGACAGCTGGCATTCTCTCATCGCTTACCCACTTCGTGATGGAAACGTTTCCTCTGTTGAGGTAGAATCCCTTGGTCTCATATCCATCTTCAGTGAATGCTGGCGGATCGAATACGCCCCATTCGAAATCGCATGGGAACTGGTTTGTGTATACTGATACATCATAAGCAGGAGCCATTTCCATTCCGACAAGCCCAGCACCGAACTGCGATCTGATCGGGTCGATATGCTGATCCAGCGGAGTCGGGAACATGTATCCCTTCTGGTACATCTCTGCAATTGCCTTTACGATTGGCTCATACTGTGAGAAATCATAAGTGGCAGTATTCGGATCCCAATAGAACTTTCCGGTAGAACTTACGAAAGTCTTGAAGCAGAGTCTGCTGAAGCTGATTGACCACATTGTGGTGAATCCGAATCCGTAGTACTTGCCATTTCCCTTCTCGGTAATGATTCTTGCATCTTCAACCATCTCGGCCAGTGTCGTCGGTGGTTCTGCAATTCCGCATTCCTTGAAGATTTCCTTGTTGTAGACCATCTTGAGAGGAACAACTTCGAGCGGCAGTGAATAGAGCTTGTCACCATGAAGGTTTGTTCCCTGAGAGAGATAAGGCTCGAATCTCTTGATCAGATCTTCGATTCCAGGAACTGTATAGAGATCTCTGGCATAACCTGCCTTGAGCATATCTGCGTGTCCATACATATCTGCAAGATCCGGATAGTTTCCAGCGGTGATTGCGCCCTGAAGAGCTGTGCCGTAGTTATCAATGTTGGTTTCCATGATAATCTTCACACCCTTTGCAGCACCATCGGTTTCATTCCAGTTCTCGATCTCCTTCTCGAGAAGCGTCTTGTATGCGCCGATTGAACTAAGGAAATATACTTCCTCAACCTTTTTTTCTGTAGTGGCTTCAGTCCCGCCCTGTGCGAACACAGTACTGGTAACCATAAGAAGAGCCAACAGAACAACTAGAAAACGTTTCATCAAAACTTCCTCCTTTTCGAAAATTTTAGTTGGGCTTTGCCCCACTGTTTTCTAGGTTTAGAATACCACCCTTTTCCAATAAGTCAATAAAAAATTTGATAAAATATCTAAAATGAAAACTAGATTTTTCTTTTAGAAAGCGTTCTTTATCTTAATTTCCCATCATCCAATAGCCTAAAAATCGGTTTTATGGTATTTTTACTAAATTTTTAGTATAATTTCAAACCGGGTTTTTCATTCTACTTACTATTGTTATTTTTTACTAAAAATTTAGTTTACACTTGTTTTTGGAGATAAACGAGTCTATAATCCCTCAATATGAGGCATACACATGATTACGCTTAAGGAACTGTCCAAGGAAGCCGGAGTATCGATCTCTGCTGTATCAAAGGCCCTTAATGACTCATCTGATATAAGCGAAGAGACCAAGAACAGAATTATTGCTCTTGCTCGGGAGAGAGGCTACTCGAAAAAAAAGCATCCAAGCCAGATCAGCAATTCCGGTCGTCCTATGACAATCGCCATCATCTACTCGGATATCGTAAGCAACTACTATACGAAACTTCTGAAGGAATACGATGCAAGAATTTCTGAGATGGGCGCCATCATGCTCATGGCAAGCGCTCAGTTCAAGACGGAACGGATCATTGAGCTTTGCGGCTTCTTCCAGCAGACCGGCATAGCCGATGGAATAATCTGCATTTCCCCTTTCAACATATTCGGACAGATTCCTCCTATGGATATACCGATGATCGGAATATCCTACCCAAGCACCGAATACCATGCTTTCGATCACCTTTCAGTAGATGACTCTGTTGGAATTGCAGACGGAATTGCGAAACTGGTAGAACTCGGTCATACGAAAATCGCCTACATGGGAGAAAAGTACACCTGGTACAGACAGCAGGACTTCGAAGCCGCAATGAAATCACACAAGCTCAAGGTCGACCCAGCCTTTGATCTTGTCAGTGACTACAGGTTTGAGAAAGCCGGATTTGACTGTGCAGAACGCCTTTTGAAGCATGGAGACCTTCCTACTGCGATTTTCGCAGCATATGATGACATCGCCGCTGGTGCAGCCGAAACTCTGAAGAATGCCGGCTACAGGATTCCTGAAGACATCTCGATTGCGGGAATAGACTACACTCAGAGAAACATCGGAAATGGAAAAGTCATATCATCGGTGAACTGCCACATCAAGGATCAGGTCAACATAACGCTCAACCTTCTTCTCCGCAAGATACGCAAGCAGATTCCGATAACGACAGTTCAGAACATCAATCTCAGAACTGAATTCATGCCTACGAACTCTATCGGGCCTGTGAGCGGGTCTTCCAGATAATCAGGAAAGCTATCAGCGAAATAACAGCCAAGGCAGCAAAAACTGTAATAATGCTCCAGAGCTGAGCAAGAAGACCGAATAGAATCGGGAACAGGGCGCCGCCGAGTCCTATGCCGGAACTCATCATGCCTGCAGCACTCCCCGCTTCGCCGGGAAACTGATTGGCAGCCATATTCATCAAAAACGACCAGATCGGACCATAGGCGAATCCTATCGCTCCGCAAAGAACAATGGAAATCACAGGATTCCTAGAGATAGAAAGCCCTGCGAAAAGCAATGCAATGACAACAAACCGGACAAGAAGCTCCGAAAACGGCTTCTTGCTCAAAGAGCTGCTTGCAAGACGCGAAACAGCCATCATTGCCCAGTAGAATGAAATTGCTTTGGATGATGAAGCGGCAGAGCCCAGGACGTTAGTGAAAAGCGAATCAGCAGAGTATCCTATCCCATTTTCCAGACCGACATACATCAGCATCGCCAGAAAAAGCATCAGGAAAACATGCGACCTTGAGAAAAGAGAGAAATCCAGAAGCTTTGCAGGTCCTTCCATCTGCTTCACTGGATCGAATCTGGATGCAAGAAGCACTGCAAATGAAACCGCTGCGCCAATTGCACATGAAGCGAACAAAGGTCTCCATGAATCAATGAAACCACTGAGAATAGGGCCAATCACAGCGCCGATGCAGAGCATTGCCTGGGCAATGTTGATGTACCGATCTCCCTGGCCTCGGTATTTCTCGCTCATCGCGGCACTGCTTACGCTTTCAAAAACGCTGTACCCGGAACCAATCAGGAAAACCCCGATTATCAGGATTGCAACAGACGAAGCGGCAGATGCAAGAATGCAGCCAAGAGCGAAAATTGCAGAAAAAGCCAGCATGACAGGCTTCTTGCCCTTCTTGTCCGCCACTCTTCCGAGAAGAAGCGGAAATATGATTATTCCTGAGTATTGGGCGGCAACAAGGAATCCGCTGCCCAAGGAAGTCAATCCGAATCCAGTTGAAATGGCAACAACCGACGATTGGAAGCTTCCCATTTCGAATCCGACGAAGAACATCATAAGAGAAGAAACGAAAACAAGCATTCAGTTCATTTCCTTGATTTTCAAAGCACTTCTGTACAGCTCATTGAATTGCCTGTGCTTGAGCTGGAGCTTCTCGGATTTCTCAGGCATGTAAGTCTTTGAAAAACGGACAATCCCTGATGCTTCTTCAAATGATCGAAACACGCCTTCCGAAACTGCACCTATGATAGCCGAGCCAAGGCAGCCAGCCTCTTTCTCCTCAGGAACTTTCACAGGAACACCGGCAAGCGAGGCCTGAAGCTGGCACCAGATTGCAGACTTCGCACCGCCTCCCGTAGCGATTATGTATTCGATTCTTGTATGGTTCCTTTCGATCTCGTCACAGTTCTTCTTAAGCAGATGAGCAACTCCCTCCATCACAGCATAGGCAAGATCGTATTCATCAGAACCGAATCTCAACCCGAAGAAAGCACCTTGGGCATCCTTGTCGAATTCGGGAGCATTGGTTCCTACTATGTACGGAAGGAACAGAACATCATTAGGAAGGCTCTCATGGCGCTTTGATAGCTCTATATCAATATCCTTGAATGAAACCCCTTTCATGAACCTGTCTCTGTACCACTGAAGGCAGACCCCTCCGCTCTCTGCTACAGGGAGCATGACAAGAGTTCCTGGAATGAACCCATAGTGGAGAGCAACAGTGCAGCTGCTTCCAACCGATTTCGATGCGATGGTCGCAAGAGCCATCACAGTGCCTGTGGAATAGCTCACCACGCCTTCTCTGACATTTCCTACACCTATCATCCCAGCAAAATGATCAAGCGTTCCGATGTTGACTTTCACAGTAGAAGGAAGGCCGGAAATCCCTGAAGCGTTTTCATTGAGAGTGCCTGCGACGGTACAAGGTTCAGAAAGAGGCGGCAGCTGAGACTCGCTGATCCCTATGAAATCAAGCATCTTCTTCCAATAGCAGCCATGAAAGATATCAAAGTAGAAAGAAAAGGTTGCAATGGACTTGTCAGCAGTCTTCCTGGAGGTCAGACAGTATACGACATAGTCCTTCAGAAGCATGTAGCATTCTGCATTGCAAAACACCTCAGGCCTATGCTTGCGAAGCCACATTATCTTCGTCGCCGGCCATGTAGGCAGCACAGCCTGCTGGCCTGTTGCTTCATAGCATTCCTTGAGCGAGAAAGAGCCAAGGACTTCATCGCATTCCTCAGCAGAACGTGCATCCATCCATGAAATGGCATTCATAAGAGGCTTGCCGTTTTTCCCGAGAATCACAAGCGTTTCGGCCTGGCCTGTGAACACAATCTGCGCGGCATCGCGAGAATCAAGAGACCTGATCAGATCAAGCACCTGAATCGCATACTGCTCGGCATCGAATTCGACAAACGAATTGTCATAACAGTATTTGACTTCAGTGCTTTTGTAATCACTGCAATGCATGGCGCTGTCAAAAAGCCCAGCCTTGACGTTCGTACTCCCAAGATCAACTGCGATGAAATTCATTTGTGCCCTTTATTCTCCAGCAATAATCACTTCGACACCAAGAGCTTCGATTTTCTTTGCAGAATCCTTATCCAATCCGGTATCAGTGATCCAAGTCGAGACGTTTCTCAAATCCGAGACGAAAGAAAAGCCTTCATGCTCGTATTTGGAACTGTCAGCGACAATAATGACACGTCGAGCCCGGTCAATCATTGCACGATCGACAGCGGCCTCTTCAACATGGAAAGTAGTTATTCCGATATCGCTGCATATGCCATCCATCGCCAGAATTGCAAAATCAGCCTTGTAGTTGCGAAGCTGTGCCATTGCATCGTTGCCGAACGTGAATCCGTACTGTGCATTGATCTCTCCGCCAAGAAGAACTACATGGAAAGTCGGCTGGCTTCCAAGTTCAAGAGCCACTTCAGTGGAGTTGGTAAGAATATTGAGGTTTTTCCTCTGCTTAAGCTCGATGGCAGTAAGAAAAGCAGTGGAACCTGAGTTTAGAATCAAGGTCTGACCGTCATTGACAAGCTCTGCTGTCTTGGCTGCAATCATCTTCTTCTGAGCAATATTGACCTGCATTCGTCTCATCGAGTCTACCTTGAATACATTCTTGGAGGTAAGAATCGCACCGCCAGTAGTCCGTTCAAGGTATTCATCTTTTTCAAGAGCGGTAAGGTCTGCCCTTATCGTCACAGGAGTAGCTCCAAGAGTCTCGCTGAGCTGGGAAACCTTCACGCTTCCATCTCTATTGAGAATCTCAAGAATTCGCCTTCGCCTTGCATCAATCTTCAAATCACCTGCCATAAGTCATTCCTTTTAATACATAACTTACCTTATTATGGGTTTTCTGTTCAATCGTTCACCCACCGCTCCACCGGGATGATTAATTGCAAATTCTTCATTTCTGAATCCAGTATACTCCACAAGGGCGGATTGAAGCGCATCGAATACAGCAGAAAGGGTTGCAAAGCTTGTAGTTCCCTGGCTGTTGAATTTATCTGTTTCCTTGTTGACCTTCATTGGAAGGACAATATCAGCGCCTTTTGCAAGCGGAGATTCAATATTCTCTGTCACTGTTATCACAGATGCTCCCTTTTTCCTGCATATATCAAGAATCGGAAGCAGCTCAGAGGTTTTCCCTCCACGGGAGGCAAGAACCATCACATCTCCGTGGTGGATGAACCCCGTAGCGCCATGGACGGCCTCGGCAGGAGAAATGAATCTTGCTGGTCTGTCTATGCAGCACATCAGGTGAGCGAAATGCATGCAGGCAATCCCTGAATGCCCGCATCCGCTTGAAGCAATCCTGTCAGCTGCTGCAAGAAGCTCAACGGCTTTGTACAAAGCCTCATAATCCATCGCTTTGCCAGTGGCAATAACCCCTTCAGCCTCAATAGAAAAGGCATCGCGGGCATATGAAATCACTTTTTCCTTGTCCATCACAATCTCCACCTTTATTCTAAATGCTTTTCAAAACGAAAGCAACAGAAAAATTAGACTAATTTTTTGGTTAGAATCTGATCAATTTCCCGGCTCTTTCCTCTGTCATTGCATTATCCCTCATTGCTACACGTCCATTGACGATCACATAGCTTATCCCAACGTTCGGAGCCATCGTATTGCTGTAATCAGACAGATCTTCTACCGTATCAGGATCGAATATCGTCAAGTCAGCATCAAACCCTGGCTTGATGAATCCTTTGTTCGGAATACCATATAGCATGGCAGTCTGGCCTGTCATCTTCCTCACTGCTTCTTCAAGCCCAAGAAGCCGGTTTCCCATGACGTACTTGCCAAGAATCCGTGGGAAAGTGCCAAAAGCTCGAGGATGTGTGAACTGCTGCCCTTTGACATAAATGCTGTCGGAGCCGACCACTGAAAGCGGATCTGACAGCACGAAGCGCATATCGTCTTCGCTGATTGAGAAGTTCATCAGATCTACCTGAAGGTCATTTTCAGAAAGAATCAGCGCAAAGGCATCAAACGGTGGAATCCTTCGGAGCTTGGCAAACTCGTCGATGAAAAGCCCTTGAGCATCAGGAGTGCTTGGGGCATTGAGAACCATCAATCCCGAATAGCCCGAATTGAGAAGGTCATTGTCCCATTTCTCCACCGGATTGAAGATTGCACTTTCAAGTTTCTTCCTGCATTCTTCATCCTTCAGCATGGCTATGATCCTTGCATGGTCCATAGACAGCACCGAAGGAGGAAGACTGGCCATCAGAGTCGTCGAAGCAGCGACATATGGGTAAACGTTGTGGCCGACCTTGAATCCCTTGTCATGATAATCATGTATCTCGGCTACCGTTCTTCGGACCTTGCCCCAATACTGTTTTCCAAGCGCTTTGTGGTGAGAGACTATTGCTGTGCACCTGGTCAGTCTTGCCATATCAAGAGTGTCATGAACCGATTCCTCTAAGAACTCGCCTTGGCTTCTTATGTGCGATTCATAGACCTTTCCCTTTTCCCCCACAGCCTTGCACAGCTCTGTCATCTCATCGTTGGTTGAAAAGGATCCAGGAGCATACTTCAGTCCGGAAGAAAGCCCGATAGCGCCGCAGTCGAGCGCCTCCTCTGTCAGAGAAACCATCAGTTTCATCTCGGACTTGGTCGGCTTTCTGTTCTCCAGTCCCATCACAGCAAGCCTGATTGCACCTTCTCCGACGAACATTCCCATGTTGTGGCTGAGTTTCAGACTGTCAATCCAGTCAAGGTACTGCCCGAAGCTTTCATAGCTCCCATACAGAGGCGGCTCGATGATCCCATCAGAAGCAAAATACCTGCGGGCAACTGGGAAAGTCTTCTCCGAGATCGGGAAGCTTGTGAAACCGCAGAGCCCGCAGAGCTCTGTCGTTATTCCCTGAGCCAGTTTGTTCTCGACTTCCGGATCAATCGGAAGGCATCTGTCCGAATGAGTATGGCAATCAATGAACCCTGGAGCGACAACCTGACCTCTTGCATCGATCAAATATTCCGCCGAACTGCCATCGAATGCCCCCAAGGAATCAATCTTGCCGTCTTTTACAGCGATGTCGCATTTGAAAGCAGCTTTCCCTGTTCCATCAACGATCCGCCCGTTCTTTATGACCATATCAAGCATATACCCTCCGAAGACCAATAATTAACTATTTCATACTACTTTTTTTCGTTTTGGAAAGCAATGGAAAAATTAGATTGATTTTTTGGAAATATAATGCTAGTCTTAAACCCATAGGAAGGATAATCCAATGAACGAAAGGAAATCAATCAGAGCTCCGTTTTTCGAAATAGGACCCAAAAGCTATCTCTTCGGAAATGATGTGCTTGAACTCGCCCTCATGGCAGACAAAGCAGCAAAGAAATACGATGTGGACATCATCTACACTACTCCGGTAATCGACATCAGGAGAGTGGCAGCAGCTACAGACAGAATATTTGTTTTCGCCCCTCATATGGACCCGCTCAGACCTGGCAGAGGCTTGGCCGATACCCTTCCTGAATCACTGATTGCAGCAGGTGCCAAAGGCGTCATGCTGAACCATTGCGAAAAGCCCCTTGCCCTTGGCGTCTTGAAAAACACAATAGCCAGAGCCAAGGAAGTCGGATTGATGACGATAGTATGTGCAGACTCAATAGCTGAAGCAAGAGCGGTTGCATGCCTTTCTCCGACCATCATTGTCTGCGAGCCTTCAGAGCTCATAGGAACCGGAAAGACAAGCAATGCCGATTACGTTGCTGCATCAATCGATGCAGTGAAATCGATAAACCCCGGCATTCTGGTACTTCAGGCCGCTGGAATAAGCAACGGCAAGAATGTTTACGATGTAATCGCCGCTGGAGCAGAAGCCACTGGCTCTTCAAGCGGAGTCGTGAAAGCTCCTGACAGAGCCGCAATGGTAGATGAAATGATCGGAGCAGTGCGCAAAGCCTGGGACGAAAGACAGAAACATTGATTCCATGACACAGATTAAGGTGGATGAGTCGAAAGACAATGAAGTTCTGGGAACAGTGGTTCTGATTATCTCGCTCATCCTAGCGACAGCGATAAATGCTCTCATCAAGGTTGCCGGAAGCCGTCTTCCTTCAATGCAGCGCATCTTCTACAGAACAATAATCGTTTTCATCGGTTCTTTGGTCCTTGCACTGAGAGACAAGAAAAACTGGAATATCGAGAAAAGCGACAGTCCCTGGGTTTTAATGCGCTGCATAGGTGGATTAGGAGGATCATTCGCATCGTTCTACTGCCTTACTAAGATGAATATTGCAGATTACACTGCTCTTTCAAGGCTCGGTCCCTTTTTCGTTGCATTGCTGAGCATGATCTTCTTCAAGGAGAAAATCAGGCTGTCAAGCTGGCTTCTGTATGCACTGGCATTCGCCGGAGGGCTGATGATAATCAAGCCAGCTGGAAATTCGAGTCTGGTCCCTTCGCTTCTTGTGCTTTGCGGGGCATTCTTCGGAAGTCTTGCCGTAATAAGCCTCAGAGCAATGTCAAAGGTTTCCAAGCCCCTTCTTGTAGCAATAAATGCCGGAGTGATTCTTGTTGTCTCAGGATTGATCACGATCTTCAATCATGTAAAGCCAGAAAAATCAGAGCTGCTGATCCTGATCTTTGCCGTCGGAGCCCCCGATTTGCTTTATCAGATTCTTCTTGCAAAGGCGTATTCATTATGTCCGCCAAGCAAGCTCACAATCTACACTTACCTTCTTATCGTATTCTCGTCGATAGCTGGATTCATCCTCGGAGAAGTGCCGGATATCCTGTCTTGGATAGGGTATGCAGTGATAATCGGAGCTTCGCTTGCAATGTACTACATTAACGGCAAATCCCTTCATCACCACCAGCTCAAGCCTGAACCTTGATTATTGCAAATCCCACGAAGGAGAGGTATATGAACAGAGAAGAAGCATTGAGAAAAGCACTTTCCAGCATTGATGAAAGCTATATAATCAGAATAAGAAGAGAAATCCATCAATGTCCTGAACTTGGATTCGACCTCGATAACACAGTCTCAATCGTGAAAAGAGAACTTGATGCGATAGGAATTGAGTATACTGACAAGCTAGGAAAATCCTCAGTAGTCGCAACAATGAATCGAGAAAAGTCATCTTTCACAATCGGCATCAGAGCCGACATGGATGCACTTCCGATTCAGGAGAACACTGGACTTCCGTTTTCTTCAAGGAACCCAGGAAAGATGCATGCATGCGGGCACGATGCACATACAGCAATCCTCTTAGGAACAGCAAAAGCTCTGAAGAGTGTCGAAAAGGAGATCGACTGCAGGATAAAGCTCATCTTCCAATCCTATGAAGAAGGGACCAGAGGCGCAGAACTGCTTGTCAAAGATGGAGTGATGAATGATATAGACGTCATCATCGCACTTCATGTAACAAACAGCATTCCTTCAGGAACACTTGGAATCGGTTCAGGAACAATCATGGCAGCAGACAACCAGCTTGATTTCCTGTTCACTGGAAAATCTTCCCATGCAGTTTTCCCGCAGAATGCCTGTGACCCTATTGCCATGGCTGTAAGTGCCTATAACCAGATTCAATTGATCAGAACGCGAAAAACAGATCCGACAAAGCCATTCGTGCTTGCAATTTCAAGGATACAGTCAGGTTCTACCTACAATGTCATTCCAAGCACAGCAGCAATGAAGGGAACAATCCGTTCATTCGATCTTGCTGTCAATGATTTCGTCCAAAACCAAGTTGGACTGATATGTCAGGAAACGGCAAGACTCTTCGGAGGAACCTGCAGATTCGACCACAGGCTTGGAACTCTTCCTCTGACAAACGACCCCAAGGTGACTGATGCTGTGAAGAAGGCAATTGCGAAAGCCGTCGGCAAGAAGAACCTCGTGAAAATCCCAATCGGAATGGGATCGGAGGATTTCTCTTATTACAGCTCCGTCAAGCCTGCTGCTTTCTTCAGGCTGGGAACATATGACGAGAAATCAGGACCTATGACTTCTTCTCATCAGGCAGGTTTCATAATTGACGAGAAAGCATTCAAGTATGGAAGCATGACTTTCATCAATTTCATATTCGATAATATGGATGGACTGGAATAATCCAAGGAAAAGCAATGAGCAATCAAATCAGAATAGGATGGGCTTCAACAAGCATCACACCGGATCGGCCAGTATTCATAGCAGGCCAGATGTATCCAAGGATCTCTTCATATGTCCACGACCCTATCACTGCAACTGCGCTTGCAATCGAAAACGGAAAAGACCAGATGACGATGGTCTCATTGGACATGGTCAACGTGCCTCGGACAGTCTGCGATAAATTCCGTTCAAAGCTCAATGACATACCAGATCTTGATGTTTCGAAGGTTAGCTTCAACGGAACCCACACGCACAATTCACTCAGAGGAATCGAAGACCCGTACAGAAATAACTTCGAGCATTACCTTGGCCTTGAGAAAATAACATGCTTCGATATGCCTGATGATATCCTTTATGGTGAAGATGAATCCGATTTCCTTGCAAATCGAGTACATCAGATCATCAAAGATGCCTGGGCATCAAGAAAAGAAGGCAGCATTGCTTTCGCCCATGACTATGCTGCAGTCGCTTTCAACCGGCGGCCTGTATTCAAGAACCCCGACGGGACAGAGCAGAGCGTCATGTATGGATGCTGCAGCAAGGAGAATTTCGTCCGGATGGAAGGGCCTTCGGACCATAGCGTCGAGATGCTTTTCACTTTCGATGACAAACGCAATCTCACCGGTGCCGCAATCAACATCCCATGCCCTTCACAGGTTCATGAGCTTCACCGGTACATTTCAGCCGACTACTGGACAGAAGTCCGTGGCCAGGTCAGGAAAAAGCTTGGAAACATCAATATTCTACCATTGTGCGGAGCCGCAGGAGACCAGAATCCGCTGGACCTCATCGAGATTTCCAAAACCAATGAAAAGGAATTGGAGCTTTGGAATGCACAGGCTGGCGAAGTATTCCGGAATTTCGACATGGGAGAGATATGCCACGGAATAGGAGAACGAGTATCGGATTGCGTTGCACGCGGATTCAGAAAAGCAGTGAATGCAATTGAATCCTATCCTGTACTGAACCACAGGATAATCCGCCTTTCAATGCCTATTCGGAAAGTGACTGCTGATGATTACAAACAAGCCCTTGAGGCGATAGACAAAGCCAGATCTTCTTTTTCGGCCGATCATAAGATGACAAGCGAGGATATGGTGAAAGTGTTCGAACCGATTGGAATTGCAAGAAGATGGGAATTGCAGAACACAAAGCCGATGTTTGACTTCAGCTGTCATGTCATCAGACTTGGAACCGCTAGCATTGCAACCAATCCTTTCGAGCTTTTCACCGAATACGGCTTGCGCATGAAAGCCAGATGCCATGCTTCGCAGCTGTTCATTGTTCAGCTCTGCGATGATGCCGGCGTATACCTTCCGACCCAGACTGCGATCAACGGCGGGTCCTATTCCAGCAAGCCGGCATCTACAATCGTAGGACCAAAGCAAGGCGACGAATTGGTAGAAGCGATTCTTGAAGCTGAAAAAGAAAACTGGATCTGATAAGTTTCGTTATTCTTTCGTTTTTCCGGATTTTACAAAATAAATACCACTATTATAGTTAAAATTTCTAGCTATTTGAAAAAATATGGTTTACAATGCTGAACATAGGAGAGAATAAACATGGAATTCAAAGTTTATCAGAAAGAGCTTGAGCTTCAGTCACGCGGATGGATCCCGACCTTCCACGATGTTACCAAGGAAATAAACGCAATCGTCACCGCTTCAGGAGTGAAGAACGGTACAGTCGCCATCGCAAGCCATCATACCACATGCTCGGTGATGGTCCAGGAGACCTCGCACGACTTCGACAAGTGGGACCTCGAGTATCTTCAGCATGACCTGCTGGACATAATGCAGAAGCTCGTGCCCTCTTATGACAACGAGCATCAATACCGCCATCCGGGGCCGATCCATTCACAGTACGGGCGCTACGTCAACGAGCCTGGCGACTTCACGTCGCTCAACACCGACGGGCATCTGAGATCTGTGTTCTTCGGGCGCAGCGAGACGATGACGATCAAGGACGGTGTGCTTGACGGCGGAGAGTTCGCCCACATCTACTTCGTGGACTGGGACTGCGTCAGAGCACGCAGGAGACAGCTCAACGTTACAGTGATGGGAACAGCAGAAGACGTAGGCGACCGCAAGTGGAACGGCGGCAAGGTCATCAACACCCTGCGCAAGTTCACTGACGAGGAGAAAGCCTATGACGTTCACTTCGACATCCAGCTCAAGGATAGAGTGAAATAAAACCCGAAGATTATTAAAGCCCATGCTGGAATACGGCATGGGCTTTTGTTAAAGGATCAAAATGATTTCCGATAGCTATGATGTAATCGTCGCAGGCGGTGGAACAGCAGGAATCCCGGCAGCCATTGCAGCTGCACGCAATGGTGCAAAGGCACTGATCATCGAGGAAAACGGACACCTTGGAGGAACTGCAGTGATGGGGGTTCCTTTCCTCGGTGCATTCGATGGAAACGGCAAGCAGGTTGCATGCGGTCTCTTTCAGGAGATTGTCCAGAGACTGATTGACGAAAACGGAAGCATCGGCCACGTTCATGGAGCCAGATGGGCAAACGGACGTGAGTTCGTCCTTACACCTTTCGACAGTGAAATCTTCAAGTATGCAGCTCAGGAAATGGTTCTGGAATCAGGTGCGGAAATTCTGCTTCATAGCTTCATCACTGGCGTTTCAATGGACGGAAATCGAGTAACTGGTGTTGATATCACCAGCAAATCAGGAACAAAGCACATCAATGCGAAAGCAATAATCGACTGCACTGGAGATGCTGATATCGCCAGTCTTTGCGGTGCGGAAACCCTGAAGAAAACGCATGTTCAGAATTCATCTATCCTCTTCACCTTGAATGGCGTGGACACCCAGCGATTGGAGAAAGCCCTTGAAAAGGGCGAGAACATCAATGGGTGGGGCTCATGGCACACCCGTACAGTCGAAGCGAGGAAACTGGACTCAGGCTCTCAGTCATATGTACATATTGCCGGGCATTTCACACCTTTCGGCAACGACAAGGAAGTTACATTCACTGCAGTCTCAGGGCGTGATGGAGAAGTCTACCTTAATGCATCCAGAATAACCGGAATAGACGGCACTGACTCCGAAAGCCTCACTCATGGCGAGATTGAGGAAAGGCGTAACATCCATGCACTCGTTCAAGGATTAAGAGAGAACGTCCCTGGGTTCGAACATGCTTATGTATCAAAGACATCTGAACTTGGCATCAGAGAAAGCAGAACGATAATCGGGGACTACTTCCTCACAGGAGAAGATACATTCGGCGGAAAAGACTTCCCAGACTCAATCGCCCGTGGTGCCTACCCTTCTGATATCCATGATCCCAAAGGCGGCCGGACTCAGTTCATATTCATCAAGGGAGGCGGGAGCTACGGAATTCCGTATCGATGCCTGCTTCCTAAAGAAATCGAAGGTCTTCTGGTAGCTGGCCGAACAATTTCAGCTGCTCAGGATGCAAACGGAACAGTCCGTCTGCAGAGCACCGTAATCTGCCAGGGCCAAGCTGCTGGTACAGCAGCTGCACTTGCAGTCAAGAACAGAACAACTCCAAGACTCGTCAATATAAACACATTGAGGAACACATTGACAAGCCAGGGAGCCTGCATCTGAATCAATCAGATCGAGGATCAGTGAATGCTCAGAATTTGCATTTCGAATTTTCTGTACTATGCCGCTACGGCCTGCTTCTATCCGTATCTGCAGATCATGCTCAGGAACAACGGATTCTCGCATTCGCTGACAGGTCTTATCCTTGGGGCAAGCTTCATCCCGATGATCTTCTTCCCATTGATTCTTTCACATCTTGCTGATAGAAGCGGAAAATGCCGGCTGCTTGTAATCGGCTGTGCCTTGGCATCTGCCATTCTGTTCTTTCCTTTGTCGTCTTCGAGCAAATTCATCATCTGTCTCCTGGCAGTACCGATCTGCCGGGGAATTCACAGCTCAATCAGCCCGCTGATTGATTCGATGTCGACAATCGCCTACAAAGGTGATTCCTTCAAGTACTCAATCATCAGAGGCATAGGAACCGGAGGATATATTGCTTCCTGCCTTATTGTTGGCTTTCTGGGACTGGTCAACACGAATTCCAATGCATCGGTGAGAACTATGTACCTCAGCCTGATGGCTGCCTTGATCATTTCTCTTTTCTTCCTTCCCTCGATGTTTGATTCAGGCAAGAATCAATCCGGCAAAGAAAAAGGCAATTCAAAAATAGCCCTGACAAAGGATCAGAAGAAAGACATCATTCTGTTCTTCACAGCAATAATGCTTTTCAAATGCGGCAACAGCCCGACAGGACTTCTTTCCTCGTACATGACCGAAGTCCTTCATTTCGGAGATAGATTCATCATATTCAATTCCATCGGTTCCATTTTCGAGATGGCAGCAATGATTATCTGCGGCAAGCTGCTTGAGAAGAACAAGATACGCCCATATTCGCTGATCATGCTCGGGGCATTGGCACTGATTTTTCGCCTCCTGATCTATAGATACTTCAAATCCGTTGCTGGCTTCGTCATAGCTCAGTCGCTTCACGGTCTTTCCTTCGGAGGGTTCCAGATAGCTTCAATCAAATACATCTCCAATGCAGTTCCGAAAGAGAAGACATCTTCTGCGATAGGAATCTATGAGGGGATAGGCTCTGCCCTTCCTGGGGCAATCGGGAACGCAATCGGAGGCGCTGTGATTCAGAATTTCGGATATGACAGCCTTTTCACTTCATTTGCAATCATCACAGCAGCAAGCCTGTTGGTCTTCATAGCTGGAAGAAAGAGGCTTGAAAGCTTCTCATTATGCGATGAACACAAACTGGATCAGCAGCATGTAGCAGACTGTCCCACCGGCAATTGAAAGAAGCATCTGATGCTTGAAAAGATGAAGCAGCATCACAACAGCAATCGCAATCAGCTCAGGAAGTCCATGGCTGCCTGAAACGATGCTCACATCCTTCAGGCAATAGATCACCAGCAGCCCGAACATCGCAGACGGAAGCACCTTTCCCAGATACTGAACGTATTTCGGCGTAGGTTTGTCAGAATGGAATATCATGAACGGGAGGAAGCGAGTAAGCATCGTTCCAAGAACCACTATCACTATTGTGATTATCTGCTGCGCAAGAGTCATCATGATGCCTCGCCTCCATTCTCAATCGGCTTGCGAAGAACAGTCAGCAGGGCGACTATCGCAAGCATTGCCGGAATGATGAAGTTTTCAGAACCGAAAGCAAACAGGCAAAGCACCGATGCTCCAATTCCTATCAAGCTGCTTTCATGATGCTTCTCGCTCTGCCATTGATTGAGGAATATCACTACGAACATTGCAGTCATGACGAATTCAAGCCCTTTGGTATTGAAATGAATCAGCGAGCCAAAGATGCCGCCAAGCGTCGCTCCGAAGAACCAGTAGAAGTGATTCAGCAGAGTGACGAAGAACATGAACCACCCTCTGTCAACATCATGGGGTATCTTGGCCGAGCAGTTGATCGAGAAGCTTTCATCGCACATTCCGAAGATCAGATAGAATCTCTTCCGACCTGCCATGCGGTATCTGTCCAGCATCGATATTCCATAGAATATGTGCCGGGCATTGACCATGAGTGTCAGAAGCAGTGCCTGCAATGGATTGAAAGAGCCAAGCAGCAGATTCACCGTGACGAATTCCATAGACCCAGCGAATATCGTCAGGCTCATCAGCATCGGATACCAGAAACTGAACCCTGATACATTCATGTAGATTCCATAGGTCAATCCAAGGAACCAGAATCCGGCAAGAATCGGAATCGTATAGGGAAATGCGCACTTCAGCGCCTTGATCTTTATCTGCTTTGCTGTTTTGTCTTTCATTATTTCCAATCGCTCAACTATACAGTTTCAGAGGTTTTTTGTAAAAGGGGAAAAGCAGATATCATTCATGCAGAATCGAGAAAATCAATCCAGTGCTCTAGATAAGCTGCTGCAGCACAATGATCAGGCCGTTTATGCCAATGAAGGCGTAGATGAAGCGTTTGACCAGTTCTGTATTGAGCTTGCTTACCAGAAGATATCCCAAGGCAGTGCCTGCAAGCGCCCCTGCTGCGCTGAATGCTGCATACTTCAATGATGACCCCTGTGCCTGACCAGAGACAAGCCGCACGGAAAGGCTGACTGCATTGGTTGCCAGAAAGAAGAACTGCGTCGTCGCCAGGTAATCGATCTTGTCCTCAAGCGAAGGCGCAAAGTACAAGACCGCCGGCGGACCGCCCATGCTGAAGAAGCCGTTGGCTGCTCCAGAGACGACCCCCATGGCAATGCCTGTCGGAATCGTAGGCTTCAGATGAATCCGATTGGCAATCAAGGAAAAGTAGATTGACAGCGCAATGAAGAGAAATCCGAGGATGGTCTTCATCAGTCCTGCATCGAACGAAGCTGAAACAAACGAGCAGACCGATGTGACGATCAGCGATGGAATAAGCGTAGGAAGGCAGACTTTCCATTGAATGTGCCTGAAGCATCGGATCAGAATCGATGAGGAAAGGACAATGCAGGTTATCTGGCAGATAATCACGGATTGGTTTGAATCGAGAAAGAACGGGAAGATATTCATCATCACGATAGCCGATCCGAATCCGATGGCAGTCTGAAGGAATGCCCCGGCCAAGCCAGCTGCGCAGAATACTAGATAAACCATGTCCATGTCCGATGATGATAACCTAGATGGAATCAAAATGGAATACAGCTCTGGCATAAATCAGCCATTTGCAATTCAGTTCTGCCTGATTCCAGCAGCCAACATGAGAGCTATTCAAAAAGATCATTCCGAAGGTGCAAATACTTCTTCAAAGGTATGAAAAGGTCATTCCGAAGGTGCAAATACTTCTTCAAAGGTATGAAAAGGTCATGCCGAAGGTGCAAAAACTTCTTCAAAGGTATGAAAAGGTCATGCCGAAGGTGCAAAAACCTCTTCAATGGTATCCAATGTACCGGTCCAAAATCCCATAGGACACTTGGACATCGTATGCAAGTCATCCGGCAATCCAAGATTTCCGATGCTATTGAAAAGAACCTGTCTTTAGGAAATACTGAAACCATGAACAGCACATTTGAAAAAGCCAGAACATTCGTCTACAGGAACGCACGCCCGCTGGATGCTGCTAGATTCGAATTCCTTTTTGAAAACGGACCTAAGGAACAGGTGCTCAAGTGCCTTGCATGCTACCAGAACCCAGATGGCGGATTCGGCCACGCGCTTGAGATGGATTGCTTGAATCCAAATTCATCGCCAATGCAGACATGGGCAGCGACGGACATTATCAGAGAGCTTGGAATAACACGCCATCCAATTATTGATAGAATCATTTCATATCTTGAAAGCAAAGCTGACTTCTCGGGTTCGCTTTGGTACAAAAGCCTTGCCTCGAACAAGGAATATCCACATGCACCATGGTGGGAGACCGATGCAGACACGACAGGGGGAGACGACTACAACCCGTCGGCATCGCTGGCAGGCTTTCTCGTCCGCTATTCACCAGAAGAATCCAGTTCTTTCAAACTGGGACTCAGAATCACAGAAGAGGCAGAAAAAGCGCTGTTGGATTGCAGATTGCCGCATCAGATGAATATGGTGAATCTTGATGAAATGCGTGAAGACCTTGAAAGCAAAGGAATGAACACATCAGAACTTGAAGCAGCGCTATCGCCGATCATCACTGAAATGATCGAGCATGATACTTCGCTGTGGGGAAAGGAATACGTGGACATGCCATCATGGCACATCCAAAGTTCAGACTCGCCATGGCTTGAACCGAACAGAGCAATAGCCGAAGCGGAAAGAGCATTTCTGATCAAGACACAGCTCGAAGATGGATCATGGCCCATAACATGGACCTGGAAGGATTATCCTGAGCAATGGGCAATCACGAAGAACTGGTGGAAGAGCGAACGGATCATCCGCAACCTCCGTTTCATCAGAGCTTTGAATTGATCAGATGATTCCTAGCGGAACAAGAATCACAAGCAACGCGATATCCACTATCACCATGATTCCAATGAACTTCTTCTGAGTGGCAGGCTTTGCATCATATGTTAGATAGCTTGCAAGGAAGAACGGAATGTATGTAGTGATGAAAACCGGAATTGCGCCCCACCACTTGTACACCCATATGAAAGCCGGAGTCGATGCAAGGAATATCTCGATCAGAGAGAAAAGCAGCGCAGAACCGAGAGCGAAAGCAATCCGGTTGTTCATGCCGAGAATCTTCATGTTCTTGTCTTCCGGCAGAAGCTTGCTTGTGAAACCGGCGATTGCGAACATCATGGAAAGCTCCCAGCTCACACCGATGAGCAGGATGTATGAAGTGCTTTCAGGAGAGACTGTCCAAAGGGCATAGCCTGAGAAATAGCAGATCACTGCATTCAGAATCTCATAGAACCAATGAACAGAATACAGAGCAAGGGCAGCTGCGATTGCCTTGTAGTTCTTCTGCTTGAACTCATTGATGTACAGAATCACGACAATCGCCAGCAAGGCGATGAAGCTCCAGTTGAAATTGTCCGTGCTGCGGACAACAGTCTTTGCAGCATCTGCCATCGGCTTGTACTTCGGGTCTCCAAACAGCATAATCAAACTCCTTTACTCACAGTATCTATACGGCATCTGTGCTCTTTGTCATCAGTGCTGTAGTCTATGCAGCAGACAATAACCTTGGAATAATCCTCGAAGAAGCTCATGTACTTCTTCCGATTTATCTAGACAATCCCTTCATCTACGCTTCGGTTCCACTTGAGCTCGATGATCATCGGAATCACATCGCATCCTACCCTCGGGACAAACGCCGCATCGGCATACCCCTTGCCAGATGAGAACTCCCTCCTGACGAGGTAGTAACGGGATGCCGCATAGTATGCAACTCTTATGACCACTGCAAGATCGGATTCGCTGCTGTAAGTGATGAACGATGAAAGCTGATCATGGGAGGCATCCGCGATCGAAGCAACCTTGGTCTCGTCACCAGCCCAGGT
>Ga0265294_10003123_pt1 | contig 21401 bp, 22 predicted proteins | sample MunlanPumphouse3_FD_192504 | JGI IMG/M metagenome (GOLD analysis project Ga0265294, IMG submission 192504) | Groundwater microbial communities from a municipal landfill in Southern Ontario, Canada - Pumphouse #3 | ecosystem: Environmental > Aquatic > Deep subsurface > Groundwater | place...
CAAGGCCTAGATACTATCTCTGCTGTTAATCCTCAAGCTGCTCTTGTTTATACACTAACGCCTGAGTCAAAACTAAGAGCTAGTGCGTCACAAAAGACCTATTTGCCTTCTATGAAAGATAGATATTCTGGCGGGATGGGTTCAAAAAAGCCAAATCCAGACTTAGATAAAGAGGTAGCGAACCATTTTGAACTTGGCTATACATATCAAACTAAAAGTTTGTTAGTAGCTGCAAATATTTACTTTACTAAAGTAAAAGATGCGATAGAAGGGATGAAAACGAACGACCCTCAAACTAAATCAGATGGAAGTATAAAAAAAGACAAAAAAGGCAACACTATGTATAAAGATCAAAACCAGAATGTTGGAAGTTTTGATCATAAAGGTTTTGAGCTTGAGGGTGCCTATACGCTAGAAAAAACTAAAGTAGGCGCAAACTATGCTTATGCAAATATCAAAAACAAAAGAGACTCTAGTGTAAAAAGAACAAGCATGCCAAAGCATCAAGTATTTGCATTTGCAGAACAAAAAATAGGTGCTGGTTTTTCTTTGTATGCAAATATGAAACTCCGTAGTGGAGTTTATGAAGAAGATTTTGATTGGAATCAAGTTGAGATGCCATCATACACAACATTTGATGCTAAAGTTATTTATACTGCTTCGAATGATCTCTTATTTGAAGTAGGAGTTAAAAATCTTACTGACAAGTTGATACAATATGATTTTGGATTCCCAGAAGCTGGTCGTGAGTATTTTGCGACAATGAATTATAAATTTTAAGGAAAGATATGTTTTTAGAGCCGATTGACTTTGCAAAGATGTACACAAAACACAAGCAAGAGAGTGTTTTTAAGGGCAAAAAGAGTGAAGACTGGGACAAAAAGTCAAAAGAGATGGCACCAAGGATGCAAAAATCTCACTATGTTGAGGACTTTATAGCTAAGATGCAGATTGACAAAGATGATGTGGTGCTTGATGTGGGTTGTGGACCGGGAACACTTGCTATCCCGCTTGCAAAGAGAGTTAAGCATGTTATCGCCATAGATTTTTCTCGTAAAATGCTAGATGAGTTAGAGTCATTTGCTGCATCTGAGGGTGTGACAAATATCACAACTTATCATATGGGTTGGGATGATGATTGGAATGAGATAGCAGATATAGATATTGTCGTGGCATCTAGAAGTATCGAGGTTATGGATATAGAAGCAGCACTTTTAAAAATCTCAAATCTCGCTAGAAAAGCTTGCTATGTTACATATATGGCAGGTGGGAGTTTCGTAGATATGAAGATCTTAGACTATATCGGCAAAACAATAGTCACAAAACCTGACTTTTGGTACTTGCCTATCATACTTTATAAAGAGGGATATCTACCAAAAGTGGACTATATCCCAACGAGTAGCGGAAGTGTCCGCTACACTGATATAGATGAGTTTGTAAAATCCCTCATCTGGAGTTTAGGCTCTTTAAATGAAACTCAAATACAAAAAGCAAAAGAGTACTATGAGCTATACATAAAAGACAGCATTCAAGCACCAAAAGATAGTGTTTGGGCGTTTGTGTCGTGGAGCTGTGGCACAAGGCGAGGTTGAAACCTCACTTGCCAAAAGTCCTGACAAGGCGAGGCTGAAGCCTCACTTCCGAAAAGCCCTGACAACGCGAGGTTGAAACCTCACTTCCGAAAAGCCCTGAAAATTTTAAAGCGATGCATCTCTTATGGAAGCGAGGTTTCAACCTCGTAAATTGTGATAAAACTTAAGCTCACACAAAAAGCTTGAGAGCCTCACACTAAAAGCTTAAAAGTCGTACATCTCTTTCGGAGGCGAGGTTTCTAGGAACGCTAACCAATGGCATTCTCCACGATGAACCTCGCATAAAAGGCTTTAAAATTGTGTCCATGAAAAGCTAAAACTTTGTCCTTTTTGGTCGATATATTACTTATATAATTACGGAGAATATTATGAACACTTCTTATGGGATAAATACTTATAGAGCACATGACCTCAATATCGCAATGAAAACCTCTAGTGGTGATGTTATAAAGATGGACTTTGCAAATCATCAGTCAGCATCTATGAGTCATGAAAAAAATCAAAACGGTTCACTCACTTCTATGAGTTTTTCATCGATGCAGTCATTTAAATTTTCAGTAGAAGGTAATGGCATAGATGCACAAGACCAAAAAGAGATAGAGACTTTTATGAAAGTGGCAAAACCCTATATTGACTCATTTTTAAAAGAGCTAGAAGATGCAGCTCCTAAATCTCCTGTATCTCAATTAGCTAACAAGATAGCTAGTATATTTGAGCCTAGCAGAGAGAGAGATGAAAACACTAAGAACCATATTAAGACAAATATAGTAGAGATGTTTGACAAATCTATGAGAGAGTTAAAGATGCCAGAAAAATCAGAGCAACTTGACCCTACTGAACTTATGGAAAAAATATTTGAACAAACTAAAAAGCTTTTAGAAAGAACACTTCAAGAGTTTGATGATTTTAACAAAAGCATCTATGCATAAATCTAACTCTCCGAAAAATCTATTTCCATAATTTCTGCTAGCAATAGTAAATCTCATAATAATAGCTTTGCGTAGGGCTTTTGCCCCTACCCCTGAAACTACTTCAGACATTTTAGTTTAACGCTTAGCATAAGTTTTTTGGTATAAAAATTGCTTACCTTTTTACATGAAAACATTAATTTTGATCCTTTTTTTATCTCTAAGCATCTTTGCTTCTACTATAGAGTTAAACTATCAAGAGTTAAACAAGCAAGTAGATAAGATTGCGCCAAATCTCTCTGCTGAAGAAAAAGTCTCTTTATACTTTCTTTTACTCTCCACACACGAGAACATTACAACCTCACTCTCACTAGATGAGACAAGAAGTTCTTTGCTTGATGGGCTAGAGAGTCGCACACTAAAAGCACTATCACAGCTTCACGAAGAGAACCAAAACATAGATGCAACCCAGATAAGAGAGATGCAAGAACTATATACAGAGATGGTGCGTGATGCCAAAGAACTTATAAAAAACAGAGATACAAAAGAAAAAATTGTATATAAAGATAGAGTTATTTATAAGGATAAGATAGTTTATAAAGACAATATCGTAGAAAAAACATCCGTCCTTTTTAATATCGTCTTTGCAATAATTGGGATACTTTTAGGTTTAGTTGTAGGTTTTTTTATCTTTAGAGCTAGTGCAAAAGAGAGTGTTGTTGAGACTAAAGAGCGAGATTTATCTGATGAAAAACTAAGTGAGAGTCAAGCTAAAACAAGAGAGTTAGAAGAGCTAAACGAGAACCTAACCAAAGAAGTTGAGTCACTAAGAGCATCTGTTTCTTATGCCTCAGAGCTTGAGAGCAAAAACTCTACACTACAAAGAGAACAAGAGCAGATGCAAGAGTCTCAAAAGACTCTACAGAGTCAGTTAAACGATAAAATCCAAAAACTTCATGAGCAAAAAGAGAGTCTTATAAAAGAATCCCTCCAGCTACAAAAATCTCAAGATGAAAAAGATGTAGTAAGAGAAGAGTTTGACAACAAAGTAGAAGCTCTCCAAGAGCAGTCAAAAGATATCTTTAGCATCTTAAACACTATCTCAGATATAGCAGAACAGACAAATCTTTTAGCACTAAATGCTGCCATAGAAGCGGCCCGTGCAGGTGAGCATGGACGAGGCTTTGCCGTAGTTGCTGATGAAGTGCGAAAACTATCAGAGAGAACTCAAAAAACACTCCAAGAAGCTAGAGTAAACATCTCTAGCGTCGTTGATACTCTTTCTAATTTAAAAACTTAGGTTTTGGTAATCTTTGTTAAGTAAATTTCCAGCTACCATTGGAGGTTTTGCTACTGTTATGCCCTCTAGTAAAACCGAAGCATCTTTTGAAGCGTTTGGTAAGTATAGTGGACAAACTTCTACTTTAGCACCCATCTTTATGAGCATTTGAAGGTTTTGTTGTGGTGAGACTTCACTGCCATCAGGTCTTTTTACAGGCGCGCTTTTGATGTTTTTATCTGCTAAATCTCCAGCTGCTCCACATAAAACGATGCTAACTTCTTTCTTATGTTGTTTGATAGTCATCATAGATAAAACCATAGCCATAGCTTGAGTTTGAGGCTCTGGTGAGTTTATCAAAACATTTAAACCTTTTGCCGAGTCTGCACTCAAAACACTTGGTAAAACTAATATAGCACCTAAGGCTAAAGTTGAGATTATTTTTTTCATTTTTTTCCTTTATATTTGTATTTAAAAAGATTATACAAAAAAATAACATTATCTTTACTTAATAAATAAATTACATTGGATTATAATTATAGATATAATTGAAGAGATTTAAAATTAAATTTTAAATCAAGTTCACTATGGCGTTTGTGCTGACATAGTGAATTTGAGACAAAATCTAGTTTTATAAAAGGTTTAGTTTCTTTGTAAATGATACCTCTAGCTTTTTGTTTTCTAATAACTCTCAAACAAGCGTCCAATCTTACTAGCATCATGAGTTAGAGTGTGAAGTGGCTTAGCATCCTTGCCTCTTATCGCCTCTTCAAACGGTACTGTACTATTTTTATTTTTATAAAGAACACCTATGGGCATAGGGATAGTCTCATAAGACTTTTTTACAGCTCTCTCAAAATCACTCGCATCATAAGTGTCATCTAAAACATAGCTATTTTCGCTAAACCAATCATAGGTATTTACCTTGTTAAAGGTGACGCAAGGCTGTAAGATATCAACAAGTGCGTAACCCTTATGTAAAAGTGCCTCTTTTAAAACACTCTTGGCATGTGCGATGTTGCCAATATTTACGCGTGCGACAAATCCAGCTTTTAAAGACAAGGCGACTGCCAAAGGATTAAAAGGCTCATTTATAACTCCTCCAACCTGCACACCAGTTATAAAACCTCTCTGGCTTGTAGGTGAAGCTTGTCCTTTTGTTAGACCATAGACCATATTGTTGTGAACGATGTTGACGATATTTACATCTCTTCTTATGGTATGGATAAAGTGATTGCCACCCTCTCCGTACATATCACCATCTCCACCCTCAGCGACTACATGCAGATTTTCATTGCTTAGTTTGATGCCAGTTGCAACTGGGAGTGCTCTACCGTGAAGAACCCCAAACATATTTGTATCTACATAGTAAGGAGTCTTTGCCGCCTGCCCAATTCCAGAGACTATAACACAATCCTTTTTTTCAAGCCCTAGCTCTTCTAAAACCTCTTTTACAAGCTTTAAGATACCAAAGTTACCACAACCCGGACACCACGCAACATCCACATCTTTTCTATCAAATAGATGGCTCATAATATCTCCTTTATTGACTCTTCAATCATCACGCTTAGCTGATCTGTAAAAAAACTAAAACCGTTTGATTGCAAGATTTGATCGTAAATTTTTACATCATAAAGTCTTAGCTGACTTGCGAAGGCGCCATCAGCATTGTTCTCTACTACTATGATGTGAGAAAAACTCTCAAGTACACTCAACTGCTCCTTTGAGAGCGGATAAACCCATGCAAAATGAACTTGCGTCAAACGAGGGTTATTAAGGTTTTGTAAGACTTCAAAGATAGCACCCTTAGTTGAGCCCCAACCAACAATAGCAATATCTCCATCTCCAAGAACTTCAGGTGCGACTATCTCTTTTATAAGCTCATCATATTTGCGAGCTCTTTTTGCAACCATCTTCTCTCGCATCTTGTAGTCTTCTGTAATCTGCCCTCTCTCATCATGCTCATCACTCACCGAGCATATCAGCCCATCTCCAAACCCAGGAACTCCTCTTGGGCTTATGCCATCTTTAGCATCTGTGTATCGCTCATACTCTTTTTCTGTCTTTACTATATATCTGCGCTGCTCATAAGATGAGAAGTCAATATCTTCTACCATAGAGACTGTATCTGCTAGATATTGGTCACTCAAAAAGATAACAGGAGCCTGAAATCTATCAGCCAACTCAAATGCAAGATAACCGAAATCTACACTCTCTCTTAAACAGCCAGGTGCTAAAACCACGCGCGCAAATGGGCCATGCCCAGAGTAGATAGCCAGGTTTAAATCACCCTGCTCGCTTCTTGTAGGAAGCCCTGTTGCGGGTCCTGGTCTTTGAGCTAGATATATCACAGCGGGAGTCTCTGTCATACCAGATAAACTCAAAGCTTCACTCATTAGAGCAAAACCGCCACCAGATGTTGAAGTCATTGCTCTAGCACCTGCGTACCAACCGCCAAGCACCATATTTAGGGATGCTAACTCATCTTCAGTCTGCTCCACAGCTATATCAAAATGTTTTGTCATAGATGCCATAAAACTTAACACTCCAGTTGATGGAGACATCGGATAGGCGGTTAGCATATTACATCCGCCTGCTAAAAAGCCAAATCCTGATGCAGTAGTTCCATCCATCTGGTGGAGTTTTTTTACACTCTCTATATCAACTTCTGGTAGCTCAAAATTGACTTTATCTTCTAGTTTAACACCCTCTTCATAGCCAAGCTGGGCAACCTCTTTGTTAACCTCATCATCTTTAAAGTGCTCTGCAATACTCTCTTGCAAGAAATTTTTATCAATACTAAGTAGTCCAAAAAGCATACCTGCAATATAGGTGTTTGCATATTTTGCATTACCAAACTTTTTTGCACTCTCTTGCATTGCAACTAAAATGGCGCTATCTGTGCCAAACGCCTCATCTGCAAAGATCAAAGTACCTTCATGGCATCTGCCCTGCATATGTTTTAGTGCAAGTGCATCTAAGGCTACAGATATATCAACTTCCCAACATGGCGCTTCAACTAGGGCATCTGAGATTCTAATTAGTGTAGTATTGCTTCCACCTCTCACCCTAGACATAAACTCTTTTGTTGAGTAGACATAAAAGCCACTCTTTTTAAATGCACTACTTAGTATACTCTCAAGGGTAGCGATGCCCATTCCTGCTGCACCGCCTATTAAGATAGAGATGCTCTTAGGAGCGTTTTTGTTGGCAATTCCTGATTTTACATGCTTAGACACAGAGACGGCTTCCTCTTTTGCAAGATATTCCTCTTTTGCAGGAGCTTCATCAATCACTGACCCCCAAGTGATTTTACCACCGTAATATCCTAAAACCATCACATTTATACCTGTTATAAGCACAATAGCGTGATAGACTATTCCTCCAGATGAGTACCCATATATAACTTGAGGATCTGCATTGTAGATGCCAATAGCAACTAACCCTAAGAGAAGCGTAATCGTGGAAACTACGAGCTTTATAACAAATGCCCTGCCCATATAGAAGTTATAATTTATCCACCAACTTAAAATCCCAGGAATCATAGCAACAAACCCCATAACCGTTGCAACAAAGAAAGAGTAAAAGACCGCCACAGCGTAAGTCTCTTTTGGCATCATTAAAAAGAGTGCATCCATACCAGCGGCAAACAGATGTAAGGCTATGGGAAAATGCACTACTGCAGGATGAGGATGATACTCTTTATACCAGTCCCTTAGTTTTGATTTTAAAGACTCATCAGATTTGGCCTTTGGTTCTTGAGTTTTTTCACCCTCTTCAAGTCTGCCGACAACTTTAAACCTCTTAAAAACCTCAGTGCTATGCGGCGCATCTGGGAGTTCAGAAGTCAAATCATGTCCTGCGGTATGACTTCCTTGATGGTTACCCTCTTTCCAAAGAGGGCTATCTGTCACATCATATACTACATTTTTGTAAGCGATATAAGCCTTCGCACCATTTTGACCATTGTGCTTCTTAAGTTCGTCTATTGTCATCTCAATATCCTTTAACTCAGTAAATTCTAGTACAACCATATCTTAAAAAAATAATTTACTAATAATTATGCCATATTAGCAAATAACTTTAACTTATAAAGCAGATTGTTATAGTTTGAAAATATGTAAGATAATTTCCAACTCATTTTTGTTTGTAAAATAAAAAATCTTAACTGATTTATTTTACTAACACTTATCTCTCAAAGTTTATAAAATTAATGTAAGAAACATCCCTTTTTCAAAGATACCTTTGGTAGAATTTTGGATTTTAATTTTAAGAGAAAAAAAGCACAAACTATGAATAAACAAATCCAAATAAGTGTCAAAATTTTACTGCAAATAGGAAAGTTGCTCTTGCAACATGGTTCCGAAACTGAAGTTGTTGAGATGGGTGTAAAAAGAGCTGCAAAAAAGCTCGGGTACAATAGCGTTGAACTTTTAGTTCTTCCAAATACCATTATGGTAGGATTGACTCACGATGACCAATCTTTTACAAAAACTATAAAAGCGGAGCGTCAAGATATAAATTTTAGAGTTGTTGATGCTGTAGAAAAAATCATTTCTGATATAGATCTAAATACAAATCTAGATAAATTAAACACCCTACTACTTGATAAAGAAAATCTAAGTTCAGTCTATCCATACCAACTACAAAGGCTGATGGCAGCTTTAGGCTGTGCATCTTTTAGCCTTCTTTTTGGTGGGGACTATTATATTTTCATAGTGACTTTTATCGCTTCCTTTATCGGTTTTAGTTTCAACACTATGCTACTAAAAAGATTTTTTAATCCATTTTTAGTTATTATTTTTGTATCTTTTACGACTGCCATAGTCTCAGGCCTGCTTACATTAAATAACACTTCTTCAAATATTGCAATCTCTTCATCAATTCTATTTCTAGTACCAAGTGTTGCTTTTATCAACTCTGTAAATGACCTTATAAAAGGACACTATACAAATGGTTTAACTAGGGGCATCCGAGGAATTATGGTCTCTTTTGCTATCTCTATAGGGATATTTTTAGCTTTACATATCTTAGCAGTGGAGAAATTTATATGATAACCAATATATTTATAGCAACTAGCATCTCAATAGCATTTGCAGTGTTGTTTAATGCTCCAAAAAGAGCACTTCTACCAATTGTATTTTTAGCTATTATTGCCCTTTTGGTTAGAACCTATCTGCTGGGATATGGACAGAGTATAGAGTTTTCTACTTTTATGGCATCTCTATGCATAGGGATAATTTCTATCTTTTTCTCAACTAAACAAAATATACCTATTTTAGTCTATGCAATATCAAGTTCCATTGTTTTAGTTCCGACTATCTACGCATATAAAGCGCTAATAGGACTCTTACAAATTTCTACAAATCAAATAATGGATCAGGCACTTATCATTCAAACATTTCATTATAGTTTAAAAACTTGGTTTATTTTTGGTGCAATTGCCATAGGAATAATACTTCCAACGCAGTTTATTAGTAAACATAGATTTAAGATTTTGTAAACTTAGCAAGCGAGGTTTACTAATTATCCACCTCATCCATACGCATATTTGTAGTAATTTCGCTTCTATCTCTTCCGTTTTCTTTAGCTTTATATAGCATCTCATCTGCTCTTATCATTAAGATCCCGTTGTCTAGGTTTTCATCGGCCTTGCAGCATACTACGCCTATGGAGATGGTTAAAAATTCGCCTGCTTTGCTTGTTTCATGTTTTATCTCTCTTCTTTTTATACTTTGGCAAATCTCTTCTGCAAGAGCTGCACTATTTGTCTCATCTACGTCTGTGAGGATGGCACCGAACTCTTCTCCGCCTAGCCTAAAAACAAAGTCACTTGGTCTCTTTAGAGTCTCTTTTAAAACCTTTGCCACACTCTTTAGCGCAAAATCGCCTTCTATATGTCCGTAAGTATCGTTGTACTGCTTGAAGTAGTCTATATCCATCATCATAAAAGTTATGTAAGATTTCGTTCTTTTTGCTCTTTTTAACTCTCTGTCATAAACAAAATTAAAATATCTTCGGTTGTGTAGAGAGGTAAGTACATCTGTATAGGATACATTTTCAAGTTTTTTATTTGCGTTTTGGAGCTTTTTTGTTGCAATCTCTAGTCTTGTTTGATCTTTTTGAATACTTTTAAAAACATAGTACGAAATAATAAGGACTCCAAAAACAGTAAAAGCTAAGATGATACCTATATTGAAAATTATCTTATCATATAGAGATAAAAATCTTTTTCTCTCATATTTAGCAAGCTCAATCTCATAGTTTATAAGTTTTTTGAGGACATTATGGATATGCTCTACCCTAGCCTCAAAGCTCTCTATAGCAAGGTTGTCAAGTGATATATCAAAAGCCATTTTGTTAAAAAAATCATTTGTAGCTTGAATCTCTAAAGCTGCATACTCTACATATTGCAGTTCATCATCTCTTTTAAAATGCGTTTCATATTCCTTCCACTCAAGCGCAACCTTTGCGATGGCATCTCTTATCTCTATACTTGCCTGTCCTTTGCTTATTTGAGAATTTTTAACCTTGTAGATAGTGTTTGAAATTTTGCCATGATAGACTTGAAGTATATTGTTTAACTCGACAATGGGAACTAAAGAGCCAAAATAAATAGTATCAAGATTTTTTTTCACTGAAGCTGTGTTTATATACCCCAATATCCCAATTATAACTAGCCCCATTGTAATAAGTATAAAAAGAAATAAAAGTTTACTTTTTAACTTTAGCGCCTCAATAAACTCCATTATAATCCCATAGTATATTATTTACTGTTTAATAGATGTTAGAGCAATTTTTATACCATTTATTTTATGCTAGAATACTTCTAATATATTGTTTGAGGTAGATCCCGTGACAAAATTAAAATTTCAAAATAGTCTAATAAAAGAGACAGTAAAAAGCATAGAAAAAATATTACACTTAAAGAATTATAAACTATGATTGCACAAGAAAAACTCAGACTTATTAAAAAACTAAGTCTTTTTAAATCCATAAACGATGAGCAAATCGAGGATATCAGAGAGATTTCATCCATTACTGAGTATCCAAAGGGCTCAATTCTTTACTATGAAAATGACTCATATAACAAGATATTTTTCTTAATCTCAGGTGTTTTAAAAGTCTATAAAATAGATAAGTTTGAAAATGAGATATTTTTATATCACATACATAAAAGCTCTCTAATTTCTGAACTTACAAGCCTTGAAGAAAACTCTATATATTGTTACTCAAACTCTGAATTTATGGAAGATAGCATCGTTTTAGAGGTTGATTTTGCAGAGTTTAAAAAGAGATTTTTATCAAAAAACATGCTTAATGATGAGTTTATAAATGAAATCCTGCTTAAAACCCACCAACTTCACTGCGTAGTAAACAGAGAGCTTGTCTTTGATGCTACTGCTAAAGTTGCCTATATGCTTAGTGATGATTTGGAGATGTTTAACTCTATTAAGCGGCAAGATGTCTCTTTTATGCTACATATTCAGCCCGAAACACTCTCAAGAGTATTAAACAAGCTAAAAAGAAGTAATATCATAGAAGTGGAAAACTCAATCGTCTCTATTGTAGATCATGAGAAGTTAAATAATATCTATAGAGGAAATATATTATGAAAAAAGTCACAAGTATAAGTACAAAGATAAAAGTACTAGGGGCGCTGCTTATTGCTTTAATGCTTAGTGTTATTGCTACGACTATATATTTAAACCAACAAAACCAAAAAGATGCACTCATCATAAATATAGCTGGAAAACAGAGGATGCTAACGCAGAAGATGGCTAAGAATGTCTTTTACATTCACTATAGTTCTAACAAAGATTTTTATGAGTTAAATGCAGCAGTAGATGAGTTTATAAAGGGCTTGAGCATTTTAAGAAATGGGGATTCCCAGAAGAAAATCTCTCCTGTTGCAACATATCAAATCTCTCTACAACATACAGAGATTAGTGCACTATGGGATATTTTTTACAAAAATATACAAAACTTTAAGCTTTATACTAATTCAAATGTTGATAAGAGTGTAGAACTTGAAGAGATTGTCACTACAATCTACAGAGACAACACAAAACTACTTGATAATGTTGACAAACTAGTCACAATGTACACAGATCATAGTGAGAGCAAAACAAGTTTTATAAGAACATTTCAATATGGGGCAGGGATTGCACTACTCCTACTTTTTATATACTCCCTACTACAACTTCGTTCAATTGAATCTCATGTAGAAGCTATTATGCAGTACTCCAAAAAACTTATAAGTAGTAAAGACATAACAAAGCTTGAACCCATAGAAATAAAAGGTGAAAGTGAGACTGAAATATTAGAAGCAAGTGACACTATAAACTGCTTTATTCAAAAGATAAACTCCGCTATGGACTACTCAAATGAGGCCTTACTCCAATCTGAGAGAGCATCTGCAAAACTTGAAGAACTTACAGATGAGTTTGACTCCATCATCGATGAGTTAAAAGACAAATCTTTAGCAAATAAACACCTAAATAACAGTGAAGATATTGTTATAGAATCAACAGAAGAGTTAATGAACTCTACTAAAAAACTCTACAACCTAAAACTAGAACTTGAAAAACTAACAAAGAGTTGTCAAGATACACAAACATAATATTAATTTTAAGTGCTACTTATATTCCCTTTTTCGTATATAAAACTATTCTTAAGTCTTTTTTTTAATCATTTGACATAAGTCAAAGATTTTTTACCCTCCAAACTGCTAATATCAAAAATGTTAATGGACACCTTAACAAAAAGTTGAGATGCAGCAATTTTAAATGCTATATCTTGCAATATTATCAAATAGGAGAAAATATGTCACTTTCTAGAAGAGAATTTCTTAAAAGTTCAGCGGCAGCATCTGCAGCGGCAGCTATTGGTATGAGTGTACCAGCAGAGTTACAAGCAGCAGCTTCTGAAGCTGAGGGCGACTGGAGATGGGATAAAGCAGCTTGTCGTTTTTGTGGTACTGGTTGTGGAATCATGATGGCTACAAAAGGCGGCAAAATTGTTGCAGTCAAAGGAGATCCAGCAGCACCAGTTAATCGTGGTCTTAACTGTATTAAAGGTTACTTTAATGCTAAGATTATGTACGGTGCAGATAGACTTACAGAGCCTCTACTTCGTGTAGATGCAAACGGTAAGTTTGATAAACAAGGTAAGTTTGCTCCAATTAGTTGGGAGAGAGCATTTGATGAGATGGAATTTCACATCAAAAAAGCACTAAAAGCAAGCGGTCCTGAGGGTGTTGGTGTATTTGCATCTGGTCAATACACTGTTATGGAAGGTTACGCTGCTCAAAAGATGATGAAAGCAGGATTTCGTTCAAACGCGATTGATCCAAATGCTCGTCACTGTATGGCATCAGCGGTTGTTGGTTTTTACCAAACTTTTGGTATCGATGAGCCTTCTGGCTGTTATGATGATATTGAACTAACTGATACAATCGTATCTTGGGGTTCAAACATGGCGGAGATGCACCCGATTTTATGGTCTCGTGTAACAGATAGAAAACTCTCAGATCCAGAGAAAGTAAAAGTTATAAATATGTCAACTTACAGACATAGAACTTCAGACTTAGCAGATGAGGAGATAATCTTTACTCCAAATACTGACTTAGCTCTTTGGAACTATATTGCAAGAGAGATCGTATATAATAATCCTGAAGCTATTGACTGGGATTTTGTTAAAAAACACATAGTCTTTTGTGCTTCACCTGTAAATATGGGTTATGGTATGAGAAGATCTGATGAGAAGTCTATCGTAGATGGTAAATATACGGCTCTTGAGATGGAGACGATTGACAAAGAGATGAAAAAAGTTGTATCTGCTACTGAAGCACCTGCTCTTAAACCTTATGGTTACAAAGAGGGCGATGTTATGGTAAATGAAAATGCTGGACTTAAACACTGGCACATCAGCTTTGAAGAGTATAAAAAGTTCTTAGATCCATATACGCTTGATTATGTAGCAAAAATCTCTAAAGGTAACCCAGATGAGGATATCAATGAGTTTAAGAGAAAGCTACAACTATTAGCTGATTTATACATCGAAAAAGATAGAAAAGTTGTAAGTTTTTGGACTATGGGAATGAACCAACATACTCGTGGTACATGGGTAAACACACTCTCTTATAATGTTCACTTTTTATTAAATAAGCAAGCAAAACCAGGTTCTGGTGCGTTTAGTTTAACTGGACAACCATCAGCTTGTGGAACTGCTCGTGAAGTTGGAACATTCTGTCACAGACTACCAGCAGATATGATGGTAGCAAATCCAAAACATAGAGAGATCGCTGAAAATAGATGGAAGGTTCCACTTGGAACAATCAATCCTATTGGTAACCAGCACATCATGAAAATCCACCGTGATATTGAAGATGGTGTTATTAAGTTTGCATGGGTAAATGTTTGTAACCCTTACCAAGATACAGCATCTGCATCTCACTGGATTAAAGCAGCTCGCGAAATGGATAACTTTATAGTTACTTCTGATGGATACCCAGGAATAAGCGCAAAAGTTTCTGACCTTATCTTGCCTTCTGCTATGATTTATGAGAAGTGGGGAGCTTATGGTAATGCAGAGCGTCGTACTCAACACTGGAGACAACAAGTTCTTCCAGTAGGTCAGGCGATGAGTGATACTTGGCAATGGGTTGAGTTATCAAAAAGATTTACAGTAAAAGATGTTTGGGGTGCACAACCACTTCGTGGTAAAAATGCTGATGGCGCTCCTAATTCTCTTCCAGATGTTAGAGCTGCAGCTCATGCGATGGGTTATACAGATGACACAACTATGTATGAGATTCTTTTTGCAAATAAAGAGGCTCAATCTTACAAAATCGACTTAAAATCATTCCCACAAGCTGGATATGACAATTCAGAGTGTATCGGTGATAGCAGAAAAGTTGTTGGTTCAGATGGTAAAGTATTTAAAGGTTATGGATTTATGATTCATGAGTACCTTTTTGAAGAGTATGCATCATTTGGTCGTGGTCACGCTCATGACCTTGCAGACTTTACAACTTACCATAAAGTTCGCGGACTTAAGTGGCCAGTTGTTGATGGTAAAGAGACTCAGTGGAGATTTAACACTCAGTACGATCCATATGCTGCAAAAGCAAACAAAGAAGCTGGAACAAACAACTCTCACGCATTCTATGGAACACTTGCTAAGAGTCTTGCACAAGGTGACCTAATGGGTATTAACGATAAAACTCAACTAGGTCTTACTAACAAAGCTAAGATTTTTGCTCGTCCGTACATGGATCCTCCAGAAATCCCAGATGAAAACTACGACACTTGGTTATGTACAGGTCGTGTACTAGAGCACTGGCATTCAGGGACTATGACTATGCGTGTACCTGAGCTTTATCGTGCAGTTCCTGAAGCACTTTGTTATATGCACCCACAAGATGCAAAAGACAAAGGCTTAAAGCAAGGTGGACTTGCGTGGGTTGAATCTCGCCGTGGTAAAGTAAAAGCTAGAATCGAGACTCGTGGTAGAAATAGACCATCTCGTGGACTTGTATTTGTTCCATGGTTTGATGAGAAAGTATTTATCAACAAAGTTTGTCTTGATGCTACTTGTCCACAATCAGGTCAGACAGACTTTAAAAAATGTGCGGTAAAAATCTACCAAGCATAACAAAAAAATAGAGAGAGGGAAGTATCGTTTTGAGCGAAAACAGACCTATAAATAAAAAGAAAAGACAACCAGTAAGCGATAGACGAAAGTTTATCTTAAACATGGCTCGTGGCGCAGGACTTGCTGCCATGGGTGGATTTGTATGGAGTGCATATGTTGATGAAGTTACAGCTTCAACTCTAGTGCTTCGTCCACCTGGAGCTATAAAAGAAGATGACTTTCTAAAGACTTGTATCAAGTGTGGACTCTGCGTAATTGCGTGTCCATACGATACTCTTGTGCTTGCTAAACCAGGAGATAACAAACCTTTAGGGACGCCCTATTTTATACCTAGAGATATACCTTGTTATATGTGTCCAGATATTCCATGTGTACCAGTATGTCCTACTGGTGCTTTGGATGAGAAAAGTGTTACAACTGATGGAGTGCTAGATATTAACATTGCTGAGATGGGCTTAGCTGTAGTAGATGCCGATAGTTGTATAGCTTTTTGGGGAATACAATGTGATGCTTGTTATAGAGCTTGTCCTATTTTAGGCGTGGCTATAACTATTGAATATCAAAAGAATGAAAGAACGGGGAAACACGCTTTTATGAAACCAATTGTACATAGTGAAGCTTGTACTGGATGTGGTCTTTGTGAGAGAGCTTGTGTAACTGAAAAACCAGCGATTTTTGTACTTCCTCGGGAGACTGCAATGGGTAGAGCTGGAGATTACTACATCAAAGGTTGGGATAAAGATGATGAGAAGCGTTTAGAAAACGCATCTGAGATCAAAACAACTACTGAGATTAGTAAAGAGAGTGCAATGGACTCTTTAAATGATGCAGGAGATTTATACTAATGGCAACATTATGGAATAACTATAGATACCTCATCTTAAGAAGATTTACACAGATTGGTTTACTAGTTTTGTACTTTGGTGCAAATGCGTGGGGATGGACTGTTTTAATGGGAAATCTTAGTTCATCTAAAGTTTTCGGAATCATACCTTTGAGTGATCCATACGCAGCTCTTCAGATGCTAGCAGCTGGAGCGGTACTAGCGGCAGATCTACTTATCGGTGTGTTGATTTTAACACTATTTTATTTTATCATAGGTGGTCGAGCTTTTTGTAGCTGGGTTTGTCCTGTAAATATGATAACGGATAGTGCTAATTTTCTAAGAAGAAAACTAGATTTTGATCGTGTTCAAGGGATTAAGCAACCTGCATCTAGAAATATACGATATTGGGTTTTGGCTCTTAGCCTTATCATCTCAGCGGTTATGGGGGTAACAGCTTTTGAGTTTTTATCACCTATATCTATGGTTCATAGAGGTATTGTTTTTGGTTTAGGTTTTGGTTGGGCAGCGATGCTTATCATTTTTCTTTTTGATCTATTTGTCCTAAAAAATGGTTGGTGCGGACATATCTGCCCACTTGGTGGATTTTACTCCATCTTAGGAAAGTTTAGTCTTATAAGAGTACATCATACACAAGAAAACTGTACTCTATGTATGAAGTGTAAAGTTGTTTGTCCTGAGCGTCAAGTGCTACATATGATAGGTAAAGAGAGTCTGCCTGTTCTTTCAGGAGAGTGTACGAACTGTGCTAGATGCATAGAAGTATGTGATGATGATGCTCTTGGATTTTCAATAAGAAATCTAGCAAAAAAATAAAAAAACGGGAGAAAAAAATGAGATTATTAAGCAAAGTAACAGTTGGTTTATTTACAGCAGCTCTTCTTTTTGTTGGTTGTGGCAATGATGCTGCACCTTCAGCTCAAAAGAGCATTAAACCTACTATTTCAGAGGAGTCTTTAGGACTTAGAAAAACCGACATATATGCAGAGGGAGCGGATACAGTTGGCCATCAAGCTAACTACTCAACAGCTCCAGCATCTACAAGTACAAGAATCAAAAGAGCATTTCAAGATGCACCACCGATGATTCCACATGATACTGAGGGGATGTTGCCTATAACTATAAGTGACAACCAATGTACAGGGTGCCACATGCCAGAAGTCGCTGAATCAATGGGAGCTACACCACTTCCTACTTCACACTTTACAAACTTCAGACCAGCAACAGCTATGACTGCTGATGGTGTAATGACTAAGAATGGTAAGGCACTTAAAAACACTACTAGTGAGACTAGAGAAGATATCTCTATTAAGTCAACTGGAGATCAGCTAGCTGGTGCTAGATTTAACTGTTCAGCATGTCATGCTCCACAATCTGGAGATGATCTGTCAGTCAAAAATACTTTTGAGCCCGACTACACAAGAGAAGATGGTGCAAGTGCATCTAGCTGGAGTGGATCAAAACTTATGGAGGGTTTAGATACTGTTAACGGTATCTAATTCTAAGATGCAAAGGAGAGAGCTTTTTAGCTTTCTCTCTTCATCCATAAAAGGTGAAGGGAAAAAAGCAAAAGAAATCATACTAAGACCTCCTTACTATGAGGATATATCTCTTTTTCACAAAGAGTGCATAGAGTGCGATGCACCTTGTCGCTCTGTTTGTGAAGAAGATATCATAAAAATAGCAGACGATAAAACTCCATACTTAGACTTTTTAAGTAGTGGTTGTACCTACTGTGATGAGTGTGCAATAGCTTGCCCGCATGGAGTTTTAAAGTTAAGTTATAAAAAAGTAATAGATGCAGATGTTATAATAAACAAATCAAAGTGTATTAGTTGGGAGGGAGTGATGTGTTTTTCATGCAAAGACCCTTGTTTAGAAGATGCAATAGAGTTTAAAGCCATGTTTATGCCTAGCATCGATATGAGTAAATGTACAGCTTGTGGATTTTGTATAGGCAGGTGCCCAACTTACGCTATAGAGTTAGAGCCAAAAAAGGAACAAAATGTTTTATAAACTTCTAAGCATATTACTAATAGTTAGTAGCCTGAGCGCTGCAAAGATAAATGAGCCAACTATCAGCATGCAAACAAGTGGTTTTGTAGTAGATTTAGTAGCATATGATGGCAAACTCTATTGCGCAACTGATGCTAGTAGTGTTGATATTTTTGATATTGAGACTAAAGAGTTAGTAGAGATGATAAAAGTAGAGCAGATTACTGACTTTATGGGAGATATCATAGACTCTAAAATCTACTCTGTAGATGTACTGAATGATATGATTATGATACTATCGCAAGCAGAAAAAGGTGCTAGAAGAGTTCATATATATAGAGATAAAAAGCTCGAACTTATCATCCCCTACTCTGATAAGCTCTTTATTGCAAAAGCGAGGTTTATAGATAAAGACACATTAATGTTAGGACTACTAAGTAACGAAATTATCTCTTATGACTTAAAAAATAAAAAGCAAAACTATAAAGTTCAAGTATCTCAATCAAAGTTTTCTGACTTTGTTCTTATAGATGATAAAGCAAGAGTAGTTGTAGCAGATGAGAGTGGTAATCTAAAAATACACAACACAGCTGATGGTTCATTTAGTAAGATGCTAGGCGGTCAAAACTTAGACAACGTTTTTCAAGTAGATAGCAAAAAAGGCATCATTGCTACTGCTGGACAAGATAGAAAAGCTGTAGTTTATAACATTAATAGTGGCTCAAACTTCTATAAAAATGCTGAGTTTCTTATCTACAGCGTAGCCATATCTCCAAGTGCTAAACTTGTGGCATACTCAAATGATGAACAAGGAAATGTAGAGGTTTTTAAAGTATCTACTCATGGTGCTATTGGGCATTTTGGAGGGAACAAAGGAACTATCTCAAAAATCCTCTTTTTAAATGAAAAAGAGTTTTTTATAGGAAGTGATTCAACAACTCTAAACTACTATAAAATCAACTAAAAGGATATGCAGATGCAATATAATGAGAGTGAGTTTTTGTTTGAGACTGAAGTACCACTAGAAGAGATTATCATCTCAAGGACTGATTTAAATGGAAACATCACGTATGCAAATGAGACATTTTGTGAGATAAGTGGCTATGAAGCAGATGAGCTTATAGGAAAACCTCACAATATCGTAAGGCATCCAGATATGCCAAGCGTTGTTTTTAGTGAACTATGGGAAGCTTTACATAATGGTGAGCAGTGGAGAGGTGTTGTAAAAAATCTCAGAAGAGATAAGGGCTATTATTGGGTTGATGCTATTGTCTCTGGGGTTTTTAAAGATGGTGTTTTAGTTGAGTACAAATCTATAAGAAGCCCAGTTAGTCGCGAGGAAAAGATTAGGCACCAAAAGTTATATGATAAGATGCGCGAAGAAAATGGCGAGAAAGTAAGAAAAATAACTTATGAATAAGTAACTTTACGCACTAAAATAAAAGTTAATTTTAGTGCGTAACATCAATTATAAAAGGAAAATAGTATGAATGTATCAAGTATAGTAGTTAAATGTCTGCCAAAATATGTAGAAGAAGTTGTACAGAGCTTAAAGAGTTGTGATGTTTGTGATTACCATCTACACGATGAGATAGGTAGAATCATTATCACAATAGAGGGCGAAGGTGTTGCAGAGGAGCTAAAAAAACTCTCAGTTATAGAGGCTATACCTCATGTAATCTCTGCTGATATGCAGATGGCTTATAGCGAAGATGAGCTAGATGCTCATATGGAAGTTATAAACAATGCAGATGTAGTTCCAAAGATGTTAAATGATGACAATATGGATCCAACTAAGATAGTCTACAATGGCGACTTAAAGAAAAAAGACTTAGGAAGTTTTGCAAAGAGCTTCGATAACACTTCAAGAGGTAACTAAAATGGGTGTGGTCTTTGAAGCTATTATAAAAGTTGATGAAAAACTAGACTGGTATATTGTGCTAAAAGACAGTGTAGTTGATAGAAGTCACGACTGTTTAGATATGGATGAATTTTTGCAAAAGATAGAAGATTATGGCGCTGATTATGGTGGCCATATCGATGAAGTAAAGTGGAGCAAAGATGACAATGTCTCTCCGCAAGCAATGGATGAGATAAGAATGCTTATGGCACAGCATCAACAAGAGATAGAGAATGCAAAGGAACAAAAAAGTTGATTGCAAAGCTTATAAAAACAGATAACTATTTTGAGTATCATAAGACACAAGAAGTAAAAGAGAAAAAAAGTTGATTGCAAAAGCTATAAAAACAGATAAGTATTTCCAGCATGAAGAGATACAAGCACATCTTAAAAATGTAGAGTTTATCATTATGGCAGCATCTGCTCCTAACCACTTTAGGGATACGCCTATCCACTTTACTATCTTTTTAAACACAAGCGATGAGTTGTCACAAGAGATAAAAGATGCTGTGTTTGAGAAGTTTTTACAAGACTACAGTATCAAAAACCCAAAAGAGCTTATGAGTCAGCTCATGCCAGTTGGTTTTTCTATGAGCGAGCAAGATACTCCCATGCCCTTACTTTTAGTAAAACCAGAAGACCAAAAAAGTATCCCATCAGCTATTATGCATGTGATGGACTTTTTAGCTGATAGTGATGAGTTTTTTGAAGCAAAGGAGCATAAGCTTACAGGTTGGAGTTACAAGTATAACTCTTAGTAAGATCCTCGGAAGCAATGCCTTAAAGTCACAGTGCTATCTCTAAATTATGTCTACGAGGTTAAAACCTCGCTTCCGAAGACATGAGTTGCTTTAAAAGTTATTGGGGCTTTTGGAGGCGATGCCTTAAAGTCACAGCGCTATCTCTAAATTATGTCTACGAGGTTAAAACCTCGCTTCCGAATATGAGTTGCTTTAAAAGTTATCAGGGCTTTTGGAGGCGATGCCTTAAAGTCACAGTGCTATCTCTAAATTATGTCTACGAGGTTAAAACCTCGCTTCCGAAGATATGAGTTGCTTTTAAAGTTATCGGGGCTTTTGGAAGCGATGCTTTTGCTTCGAATATTTAGGCTTTAAAACTTATCAGGGCTTTTGGAGACGATGCTTTAAAGTCACAGTGCTATCTCTAAATTATGTCTACGAGGTTAAAACCTCGCTTCCGAAGATATGAGTTGCTTTTAAAGTTA
>Ga0265294_10003124_pt1 | contig 21401 bp, 18 predicted proteins | sample MunlanPumphouse3_FD_192504 | JGI IMG/M metagenome (GOLD analysis project Ga0265294, IMG submission 192504) | Groundwater microbial communities from a municipal landfill in Southern Ontario, Canada - Pumphouse #3 | ecosystem: Environmental > Aquatic > Deep subsurface > Groundwater | place...
GCCAGGCCGACAAGGTGGAGATCGACTCCGAGGGAGTGGGTAACGTGGATGCGGAGAAGTTGATTGCACGCGAGGCGGTGGTCACCTCCCAGGGAGTGGGCAACGTGAGCTGCTATGCTTCCGACTCCCTCAGCATCCGTTCGCAGGGAGTAGGCAATGTGCGCTACTTCGGCAAACCGAAGAAAACAGACCTCTCCAAAGACGGCATCGGAAAAATACGGCCGGGCGACTGACCGGCACAACACGATAAAAACTCTACTTCTAATTTACATAAATTCTGAAAGCGGGGGCTTGTGAAAGTCCCCGTCTTTATTACTCCACCATCCCAATATCGCGCAGCCACGAGAGCACCCTGAAGGACCACTCATTCACCGTGTGGCCGGTGTTACGAAGCCCGTAGCCATGCCCTCCGGAATGAATACCCGGAATACCTATTAACAAATTCATTTTATACGACGGCAATGAGGCAAAAACGGTTGGTTGGTGTTATCTTTGCACATCGTAAAGGAAAGGAGCGTAGACGGATGATTGTTGCAACACCCTTTTGGCGAAGTCTTAGAAATTATAGAAAAACAAATGGAACAAAAACAGTATTTACTGGGGATGACCCTCAAGGAGATCACCGAGGCCGTGAAGGGGCTGAACCTTCCCAAATTTACCGCCAGGCAAATCGCCGATTGGGTCTACCTCAAGCGGGTGAAAAACATTGACGAGATGACCAACATCTCGCTCAAAAACAGGAATATCCTGGCTGAAAGGTTCGAAGTTGGCCGGTCGGAACCGCTCGACATCCAATCATCGGCCGACGGTACCCGCAAGATGCTGTTCAGAACAGCAAGCGGCAAGTTCATCGAAACGGTCGCCATCCCCGAGGATAACCGTCTCACCATCTGCGTCTCTACACAGGTGGGCTGCCGCATGAACTGCGACTTCTGCATGACCGGCAAGCAGGGGTTCCACGATAACCTCACCGCCACAGAGATCCTCAACCAGATTTACTCGCTACCCGGCTCAGAGACGATCACCAATCTGGTCTTCATGGGAATGGGCGAACCACTGGATAACTACAACAACGTAATGAAAGCATCGGAACTATTGATGGCCGACTACGGCCTGGCATGGAGCCCCAAGCGGATCACCCTCTCCACCATCGGCCTCCTGTCCAACCTGAAACGGTTCCTCAACGAGAGTAAATGTCATTTGGCTATCAGCCTCCACAACCCTATCCACGAAGAGCGTCTGGCCATCATGCCGATCGAAAAATCTGCTCCGGCAACCTCTGTCATTGAACTGCTGCGCGACTATGACTGGAGCCATCAGCGCCGCCTCTCGTTCGAGTATATCATGTTCGACGGAGTCAACGACACCTTGCTCTACGCCCGTGAGCTGACCAAGCTGCTGGCCGGCCTCGATTGTCGCATCAACCTGATCCGCTTCCACGTGATCCCGATGAGCAACCTGCGCCCCTCTACGGAACAGAACATGATCAAATTTCGCGACTTCCTTACCGCCAAAGGATTCATCTGCACCATCCGCGCTTCACGGGGAGAGGATATCTTCGCCGCATGCGGTATGCTCTCCACCAAAACGATTAGCGATTAGCGATCAGCAGTCAGCTGTCAGCTCTTTTTGGAACAAGCTTTGGAACTTCAGCGGTTAGCTTTCAGCCCCTGAACCCTAAACTTTTATCACAAATTAAACCCGCTACATTTCATTTCCACACAAATAGTTGTATATTTGTTTGGTGAATATGCAAAAGTGTTACCCATAAAACAGATAATCAAATGAAACATGCAGCTATTTTCCTGAGTTTGATCACTTCATTGATGCTCCTTTTCTCATGCAACGGAGGAGGAAGCTTTATGAACGCATCGGGATCCACCAACGAGGTGCTCGTGGTGATGGATGATTCGGTATGGGAGGGAAAGGCAGGTAGAGCCCTCTTCGACGTCCTCAACTCCAACGTAAAAGGGTTGCCTCAGCCGGAACCCAATTTCAAGATTCTGCAGATCACCCCGGAGAACTTCACCCGCACCATCCGGATGGCGCGCAACGTGATCATCCCCGACATCTCACATCTCTATAGCAGCTCGAAGTTTACCGCGGAACTCGACAAATATGCCATGGGCCAGGTGATCATGACCATCCAGGCACCCGACACCGCCACCTTTGCCGGCTTTGTCAGTGAAAACAAGGGAAGCATCGTCGACTATTTTATCACCAAAGAGCTGGAACGCAACAGCAAATTTCTGAAAAGCCAGATCTCCGACCCGCTGTCGCGTGCCCAACAGGTCTTCGGAATCAATATCCATCTTCCCAAGGGACTGACCAGCGTCACCGAACATCCCGACTTCTATTGGGCTACCAACAATGCCGCCCAGAGTCGCAAGGATATCGTGATCTATCAGTTCCCTTACACCACAGAAACCGTCTTCGAACGAGATTCACTGATCGCCATCCGCAACCGCACGCTGGGGCAATACATCAAGGGCTCATTCGATTCAGAGATGACAACTGCCATGGTCTATCCGCCCGATTACCGCCGCATTGAGGTGGACGGCATCTTCCGTGCCGAGCTGAGAGGCTTATGGGAGATGACCTCCGACATGATGGGAGGGCCCTTTGTCATGCAGGCTTTCGTGAATGACAACACCGGCATGGTGGTAGTCGTGGAGACATTCATCTATGCACCGGAAACCACTAAACGGAACCTGATGCGCAACCTGGAGGCAACCCTCTACACCATCAGTCTCCCACAATATGAAGGGGTGGAGATTGTATCGTAATATTGTAAAAAGTTCGTTTAAACATACATACATGTCAGATCTATTGAAAGTAGGCATCACACATGGTGATGTCAATGGTATAGGATATGAAATCCTGTTGAAAACATTCTCCGACGCACGGATCCTTGAACTGTGTCAGCCGGTGATCTATGGTTCCTCCAAATCAGCTTCTTATCACCGTAAAGCTTTCGAAGGCGAAGCGGTCAATTTCCATATTATCTCCCGTGCGGAAGAGGCGCAGGAAGGGAAGGTAAACCTGGTCAACTGCGTCAAAGAGGAGATCCGGATAGAATTGGGAACGCCCAGTGCCGAAGCAGGCGAATCAGCATATATTGCGCTCGACCATGCTACAAATGACCTTGCAGAGGGGAAGATTGACCTGCTGGTAACCCTTCCCATCAACAAGGATACCATTCAGAATGACCAGTTCCATTTTCCCGGTCATACCGAGTTCCTGGAGAAGCGCTTTGCCAATAACGGAGAAAAGGCAATGATGATCCTGGCCTCCGAGAGCATGCGCGTAGCACTGGCCACCACCCATCTGCCGCTGTCGGAGGTGGCTTCAAAGCTCTCCAAAGAACGAATAGTGGAACAACTGAAATCACTCGACTACACCCTGAAACGCGATTTTCGAATCGACCTGCCCCGCATCGCCGTGCTGGGGCTCAACCCACATGCGGGTGAAAACGGGTTACTGGGTAAAGAAGAGAAGGAGATCATCACTCCCGCCGTGAAGGAGGCACAGGATCAGTGGGTCCTGTGCACAGGCCCTTTCCCTGCCGACGGCTTTTTCGGATCGGGACGTTTTAAAGAGTTCGATGCCATCCTGGCCATGTACCACGACCAGGGACTGATTCCCTTCAAAGCCCTCTCCATGCATGCAGGTGTCAACTTCACCGCGGGTCTCCCCATCGTGCGCACCTCTCCCGATCATGGCACCGCCTACGACATCGCCGGCAAGAACCAAGCCTCGGAAGAATCATTCCGTCAGGCAATCTATATGGCCATCGATATCTACCGAAACCGGCAGCGCTACGACGAAGCAGAGAAAAACCCTCTGAAAAAGATGTTCTTCGACCGCGGCAGAGATGATGAGAAGCTGGATCTGACAAAAGAAGAAGAGGAATAATCCTGTTTTACCGGGGATTCCCCTTTATCGCTTCATAATATTTTAGCGATCTGCCTTTCCAGCTTCACCAGATCGTTGGCGAAATTGCGAATACCCTCGGCCAGTTTTTCGGTCGCCATTGCATCCTCATTCATCATCCAGCGGAAGGTCTTTTCATCTACCGATATTTTTGTGATATCCATCATTACAGCTGCCTTGGCATCCAGTTTGCGGGTCACTGTACCTTCGGTCTGTTCCAGCTCCTTCAACAGTTTGGGAGAGATGGTGAGCAGGTCACATCCTGCCAGTTCGCATATCTCATCGATATTTCGGAAACTGGCACCCATCACCTGTGTAGGATAACCGAACTTCTTGTAGTAGTTGAAAATTTGGGTTACCGATCGTACGCCCGGGTCTTCTGTTGCCGCTATCTCCGATACCCCCCGCTCTTTTTTGTGCCAGTCCATGATCCTTCCTACAAAAGGAGAGATCAATCGCACACCCGCTTCAGCACAGGCAATCGCCTGCACCGGCGAAAAAAGCAAGGTCAGATTACAGCGAATACCCTCTTTTTCAATGATCTCTGCTGCTTTAATACCCTCCCACGTAGAGGCAACCTTTATCAGAATACGATCACGTGAGATACCGGCGCCTTCATAAAGCGTGACCAACTCACGAGCTTTATTCACGGTCGCTTCGGTATCGAACGACAGACGGGCATCCACCTCGGTAGAAACGCGGCCGGGGACGATCTTCAGGATCTCCAGCCCGAAATTTACCGCCAGTTTATCAGCAGCCCTGCTTAGTTGAACCATTTGATCGGACGATGCCTGCTTGGCATAAAAAATAGCATCTTCCACCAAACTGTGGTACTTTTCATCCTGCGAAGCTGCAAAGATCAGCGACGGGTTGGTGGTAGCATCGACAGGCTTGTATGCTTCAATAGATGCAAAATCCCCCGTGTCGGCCACCACCTGGGTCAGATTTTTCAATTGCTCGAGCCGGTTCATAACTGTTTTGTTTTAGAGGTTATTTAAGGATACACATCAAAGATAAAAATCAATTTTCGAATTACAAAACCTCCCTGGCAGATAATTATTTACGAACAATGAAGCAATGCAAGAAAATGAATGACAAAAAAAAGAGACGTTGGGTAAACCATTGCCTCTTTCTTATATTACAGTACAAAAAAATCAGTTGTTTTCCGGCCGTAGCTGGCGTACTACAGCGCCGGTCTGCCACATCTCGCTTTCACGAAGAGCTTTCAGCTCCTCTTCCAGCTTTGCGCGATAATCGGGCTGCGAATTGGAGTCGATGGAGCGCTGTGCCTCATTGCCGCAGGCAACCTCCTTATACAACTTCTCAAACACCGGTTTGGTGGCATCGTGGAAAGGGCCCATCCAGTCCAATGCACCGCGCTGTGCGGTGGTGGAGCAATTGGCATACATCCAGTCCATTCCCTTCTCGGCAAAGAGGGGCATCAACGACTGTGTCAGCTCCTCCACCGTTTCATTGAATGCTTCTGAGGGGGTATGTCCGTTTTCACGCAACACCTCATATTGTGCAAGCAGCAAGCCCTGGATGGCACCCATCAGCGTGCCCCGCTCACCGGTCAGATCGGAATAAACCTCCCGCTTAAAATCGGTTTCGAACAGGTAACCCGATCCTACGCCAATGCCCAGTGACACCACCCGGTCATAGGCCTTTCCGGTGGCATCCTGGAAGATGGCATAGCTCGAGTTGAGCCCGCGCCCCTCGAGGAACATCCTGCGAAGGCTGGTGCCCGACCCTTTCGGTGCCACCATGATCACATCCACGTCAGCAGGCGGCACAATGCCGGTACGTTCTTTATAGGTGATTCCAAAACCGTGGGAGAAGTAGAGCGCCTTACCGGGTGTGAGATGCTTCTTCACCACGGGCCAAAGGGTGATCTGTGCCGCGTCGGAGAGCAAATACTGGATGATGCTGCCTCGTTTACATGCTTCCTCGATTTCGAAGAGTGTCTCACCCGGCACCCAACCATCGGCCACCGCCTTGTCCCACGACTTGCTGTTCTTACGCTGGCCCACGATCACGTTAAAACCATTGTCACGCAAGTTGAGCGACTGCCCCGGCCCCTGCACGCCGTAACCGATCACAGCGATCGTCTCATCTTTCATCACCTTCTGAGCCTTGCTCAAGGGAAACTCTTCGCGGGTAACTACGTTCTCTGCTACCCCGCCAAAATTCATTTTTGCCATAATTACTTATCTCTGTTTTATACCTTCTCAGCGCTCTTCTCTCAAGAGGGCGCCCGATTCGGCGAAATTAATATTTTGTTCTCTCTCTCGTTTCTCAAGCATGTCGCTTAGTCGCTCCACCTTCGATTTGGTGATGGCAATCCGCCCCGACCGCACAAACTGCAGCACGCCGATGCTCTCTGCCAGCTCATCGAAAAGCCCCTGCGTCTCCTCATAGTGACCCGCCTTGAGAAATACCACACAGTCCTTCGACACCTCCAGGATGCACACATTATACTTCCGCACCAGGTACTCAATGGAGCCGTGTTCCAGCACTTTCTCCGTGGATAATTTGTAGAGCGCCACCTCCTGATGCACCAGATCCTCGTCGGTGTTGTAATAAGCCTTCAGGATATCCACCCTTTTGTCGATCAGAGGGATCAGCTTCTGGATCATCTCCTCGCTGTCGGAGAAGGTGGTGATAGTGAACTTATGGATTCCCCTGATTGCCGAGGGCGACACCGACAGCGTCTCAATATTAAGCTGCCTGCGGGTAAAGATGGTGGTGATCTGGTTGAGTACCCCTACCGTGTTCTCCGAGAAAACGGTGATGGTATATAATGTCCTTTTTTCGCTCATTTTGTTGATTTGTCAAAGTAATTCTTAAACCCAGTATTTTTTCTAATCTGCTGACCGCTGATCGCTTAAGCGCAAACCGCTGGAAACAACATCAACCCCAGCCTCAGGAGCTGAGAGCTGACAGCTTACAATTTATACCCATTCCCCAGGATGATATCGGTCACGGAGCCTCCGGCAGGCACCATCGGGTAAACCATCCCCTTGGCCTCTACCACCACCTCCAGCAGATAGGCTCCCTTGTGTGCCAGCATCTCATCGATGGCTGCATCCAGCTCCTCCCGTTGGGTCACCTTCCGTCCACTGATGTGGTAGGCTTCGGCAATCTTGATAAAATCGGGGCTCTTCATATGTGTCTCCGAGTAGCGTTCATCGAAGAAGAGCTCCTGCCACTGGCGCACCATGCCCAGATAATGATTGTTCAGCAAGATGATCTTTACATCCACCCCATGCTCCATGATGGTACCAAACTCCTGGATAGTCATCTGCAGCCCGCCGTCGCCGACGAAGATGCAGACGGTACGGTCCGGTGCACCGTACTTGGCACCGATGCCGGCTGGAAGGCCGAACCCCATCGTGCCGAGGCCCCCAGAGGTAACCAGGCTACGCGAGCGGGTATATTTGAAATAGCGGGCACCCATCATCTGATGCTGTCCCACATCGGTCACACAAATTGCACGGTTGTGCGTCGCCTCGGTCACCTTGTTCACCACCTCGCCCATCTTGATTGCCCCGCTGTCAGGGAAAAGTTCCTGTCGGATCACACACTCATACTCCTTCTCCTCATACGGTTTGAACTCAGCCAGCCACTCCTGGTGTGACCGCTCCTCTAAGAGCTCGGTCACCCGCGGCAGTGTTTGCTTCACATCGCCCGGCACCTTCACCGTCGTCTGGACGTTCTTGCTAATCTCCGCCGGGTCAATGTCAAAATGAATAACCTTCGCCTGCTTGGCATAGGTTTTCAGATTACCCGTCACACGGTCGTCGAAGCGCATCCCGATGGCGATCAGCACATCACACTCATTGGTCTTGATGTTAGGCGCCACGTTGCCGTGCATTCCGAGCATGCCGCAGTTCAGCGGGTGGTCGGTAGGTACAGCCGACAGACCCAGGATGGTCGACGCAAAAGGGATCCCTGCCTTTTCGAGAAAGGCTCGCAGTTCCTCCTCTGCACGGCCGAGGATCACACCCTGTCCCACCAGTGCATAGGGTTTGCAGGCACTGTTGATCAGGTCGGCCGCCATCCGGATCTTTTGCTCATCGATATCGGGTAGCGGCTGATAACTCCTTAGGAAAGAGATCTTCCGGTAGTCGTAGAGGCATTTGTTGACCTGTGTATCCTTGGCGATGTCAAGCACTACCGGCCCGGGACGACCGCTCGAAGCGATATAAAACGCCCTGGATACCGCCCAGGCGATATCTTCCACGCGGCGGATCTGATAAGACCACTTGGTGATAGGCTGTGTGATACCGATCACGTCAGCCTCCTGAAACGCGTCGGAGCCCAGCAGGCTCGAGATCACCTGACCGGATATGACCACCAACGGAGTGCTGTCCATCATCGCATCAGTGATGCCGGTGATGGTATTGGTGGCACCGGGGCCCGAAGTGACCAGCGCCACCCCTACTTTATCCGACACGCGGGCATAGCCTTGTGCGGCGTGGATTGCACCCTGTTCATGACGTACCAATACATGCTTGATCCGCTCTCTGTAATCATACAATGAATCGAACACCGGCATGATGGCACCGCCCGGATAACCGAAGATCGTTTCTACCCCTTCTTCCAAGAGCGCGCGGATCAGGATCTCACTCCCTGTGATGGGTTCCGCCTCCGCAGAGGGAGAAACGATGACTGGTGATGGATTGACTTTGTTCATAGAACTTAAAACTTTAAATATTGACACCTATAATCTTAAACCTAAAACAATGCATCTGCTAATCGACAAAACCTTAAGGCCTACACAATCCGTACCGCCCCCTTATCGGCCGAGGAAACAAATGCGGCATAACTCCTCAGCGCCTTCGAGACAGTGCGCTCCCGCTGTGGCGTAAAGGCATCCGCCCCTTTTGACTCTTCCCTGCGACGCCGCTCCTGAAGCTCCTCGTCGCTGATCTTCACGTGAATGGAGCGGGCAGGGATATCGATCTCGATGATGTCACCCTCCTGCACCAGTCCGATGTTACCACCAGCAGCGGCCTCAGGTGAGATATGTCCGATGGAGAGACCCGACGTACCGCCGGAAAAGCGTCCGTCGGTGATCAGGGCGCACTGTTCGCCCAGCTTCTTCGACTTGATATAAGAAGTGGGATAAAGCATCTCCTGCATGCCGGGGCCTCCCTTGGGTCCCTCATAGAGGATCACCACCACGTCGCCGGCTACTACGTCGCCACGAAGGATCCCCTTCACTGCGTCATCCTGCGAGTGGTATACCTTTGCCCGTCCGGTAAACTTCCAGATGCGTTCATCCACCCCGGCCGTCTTCACCACACATCCATCTGCCGCAATATTGCCTCTCAGGATGGCCAATCCCCCATCTTTCGTGTAAGCATGCTCCACACTGCGGATACATCCCCCCTCACGATCGCTGTCTAGCGCGCTGAAGCAGGCATCCTGCGATGCCATCACCAGGTTATGGCGGTTCCCCGGCGCCGAGGAGTAGATCCGCAATGCCTCTGCATCGGGATGTGCCGCGGTGATGTCATATCTGCTGATTGCCTCGCCCAGGGTCATCCTGTCGACACGGCGCACCGAGGTGTTCACCAACCCCGCTTTGGCCAGCTCATTCAGGATTCCCATGATGCCACCGGCGCGATTCACATCCTGGATATGGTATTTCCTGGAGTTAGGCGCCACCTTGCAGATGCAGGGTACCCGCCGCGAGAGTGCATCGATGTCATCGAGGGTGAAATCGATCTCCCCCTCGTGGGCGATGGCCAGCGTATGGAGGATGGTATTGGTCGATCCTCCCATGGCGATGTCGAGCGTCATGGCGTTCAGGAACGACTCGCGACAGGCAATGTTGCGGGGCAGCACACTCTCGTCACCGTCGAAATAATATTTACAGGCGTTCTCTACGATCTGGTGCGCCGCATCTACAAAGAGTTGGCGGCGGTTCACGTGGGTAGCCAGCACGGTTCCGTTGCCCGGCAGCGCCAGGCCGATCGCCTCGTTGAGGCAGTTCATTGAGTTAGCGGTGAACATGCCGGAGCAAGAGCCACACGAGGGACAGGCCAGCTCTTCGAGCTGCGATATCCGCTCGTCGGGGATGTTCTCGTCGGCCGACTCGATCATGGCGTCGATCAGATCGATCTGCTGGTCGCCAATCTTGCCCGCCTCCATCGGTCCGCCCGAGACAAAAATAGTCGGAATATTGAGTCGCATGGCTGCCATCAGCATCCCCGGCGTGATCTTGTCGCAGTTGCTGATGCATACCAGCGCGTCGGCCTTGTGAGCGTTCACCATATACTCTACCGAGTCGGCGATCAGGTCGCGCGACGGCAGCGAGTAAAGCATGCCGTCATGCCCCATGGCGATGCCGTCGTCCACCGCGATGGTGTTGAACTCGGCAGCAAAGCAGCCCTGCTTCTCCACCTCATGTTTCACCAACTGTCCGATCTCATGGAGATGCACATGTCCCGGCACGAATTGAGTGAAGGAGTTGGCAATGGCGATGATGGGCTTGCCCATCTGCGCACGGGTCATCCCGTTGGCATGCCAGAGTGCCCGCGCGCCGGCCATGCGGCGTCCCTGCGTGCTGGTTATACTGCGCAGGGGCTCCTTCTTCCCTGCCGGCTCTGTTTGGTTATTTTCCCTGTTGCTCATTTTTGTTGAGATTGAAGAAGATTAAAATAGATTGATTGCTGACGTTTATATGTTAGTACTCTGAAAGCTGACTGCTGATAGCTGATCGCTTACCGCTCAATAAACTCTCTGATCCAGTTTCCAACTTCACGGGTGCTGTAAGCCTTTCCACCGTCGGCAATATCCTCGGTAACGATGCCCTTCTCAAGGCTCGCGTTTACCGCCTCACGAATCATCGCACCCTCCTCCATCAGTCCGAAGCCATACTCAAACATCAACGCAGCTGAGAGAATCATCGCCAACGGGTTAGCGATGTTCTTCCCTGTGGCCTGCGGATAGGAGCCGTGAATGGGTTCAAAAAGCGAGGTGTGCACCCCGATCGATGCCGAGGGAAGCAATCCCAGCGACCCGGTGATCACGGAAGCCTCATCAGTAAGGATGTCGCCGAACAGATTCTCCGTCACCAGTACGTCGAAACTCTTCGGCCACTGGATGATGCGCATGGCAGCGTTATCCACGAAGAGGTAATCAGTCTCGATGTCGGGGTACTGGGGAGCGATCTCTTGGGCGATCTGGCGCCAGAGACGGGAGGTAGCGATCACGTTGGCCTTATCCACCACCGTCAGCTTCTTGCGCCGTTGTCCGGCAAACTTATAGGCCAGGTGGAGGATCCGTTCCACCTCCTCACGGGTGTACAGGCAGGTGTCGAAGGCGGTGTTTCCGTCCTCGCTCCTGCCCTGCGGCCGTCCGAAATACAGGCCGCCGGTCAACTCCCGGATGCACATGAAGTCAGCCCCCTCCACCAGGTCCGCCCGCAAGGGCGACTTGTGGATCAACGAGGGGAAGGTCATCACGGGACGGATGTTGCCGTAGAGCCCCAGCTGCTTGCGCATGCGCAGCAGCCCCTGTTCGGGACGCACCTTCGCGTTGGGGTCATTGTCATATTTCGGGTCGCCGATGGCACCAAAGAGCACCGCATCGCTCTCCATGCAGAGGCGGTGTGTCTCCTCCGGGTAGGGGTCTCCCGTGGCATCGATGGCACATGCTCCCACGATCCCCTCCTTCAGCAACAATTTGTGTCCTTTCTTCGCGCACACGGCCCTGGTCACTGCCAGCGCCTGTTCCATAATCTCCGGGCCTATGCCATCGCCCGCCAGTACTGCTATCTTTAAATCCATATTTATATTCATCTCACGAATTGTTTATTATTTTTTCTCTACCCACCCCGTTTACCAAGCTGAAAGCTGACCGCTGACTGCTGACTGCTCTATAACCTACGGCAGCTGTAAATAACTCATATTCGGAATATTTCCGTTCTCAATCATATTAAGCATCTTCATTGTTGCCTTGATGGCTGCCACCGTCTGGTCGATATCCAGCGCACGTGTCTTGAACACTTTCCCGTCGAACTTCCAGGTGATCACCGTCTGCACATAAGCATTGGTCTTTCCCCCCGGCGGGATCACCACCTCGTAGTCAATCAGCTCCGGTGTCGGCTTGTTCAGTCGTCGGTAGATCTTGTACATTGCTTTTGAAAAAGCGTGGTACTGACCGTCACCGGCAGCCGACTCCTGATACACCTCTCCCTTGATTGAGAGTTTTACTGTGGCCGTAGGACGCAATCCGTCGGTCAGCGTGAGCGAGTAGTTCAGCATCTCAATATCCTTGTTTTCGAGGCCGTTCTTCAGTACGTCGGAGACAATGTAAGGCAGCTCGTCCAGGCTCACGATCTCCTTTTTGTCGCCCAGCGCAATGATGCGGTCAGTCACTTTGCGGGTCGACTCGTCATCGAGCTCGATGCCCAGTGCCTCCAGATTCTTGACGATATTCGATCTGCCTGCGTTCTTGCCCAGGGCATACTCGCGAAAGCGGCCAAACCGCTCCGGCATCAGGTCATTGTAGTAGAGTTCCTTCTTCTTATCGCCGTCGGCATGAACGCCTGCTACCTGTGTGAAGACATTGTCGCCGATGATGGGTCGGTTCTTCGGAATCCGTACGCCCGAGTAGGTCTCCACCACCTTACTCACGTTGTAGAGGTGCGACTCCTCCACCCCCGTCTCCAGTCCCATATGATCATGGATCAGGGCCACCACGCTGGTGAGCGGCGCATTGCCGGCACGTTCGCCCAAGCCGTTCACCGTCACATGCACCCCCTTGACTCCCGCCTTGATGGCGTTATAAACGTTGGCTACCGCCAGGTCATAGTCGTTGTGTGCATGAAAGTCGAAATGCAACGCCGGGTAACGATCGATCATCTCGCTGCAGAAGCGATAGGTCTGATCGGGGTTGAGCACACCCAGCGTATCGGGTAGCATAAAGCGGGTCACCGGTTCTTCCTGCAGTCCATCCATCATCCGAAACACATATTCTTTCGAGTCGCGCATCCCGTTGGACCAGTCCTCGAGGTAAAGGTTCACCGTCATGCCCTTCTCCATTGCGAGGGCAATAGTCTTCTTCACATCCGCCAGATGCTCCTCCGCCGTCTTGCGCAACTGCCAGGTACAGTGTTTCAGCGACCCCTTGCAGAGCAGGTTTACCACCCGGCAGCCGGCGTTGGCGATCCACTCCAGCGAGGGGCCGCCATCCACGAAGCCAAGCACCTCCAGCCGGTCCAGGTAGCCATGGGCAGTAGCCCACTGCACCATCTTCTGGACGGCACGAAACTCGCCCTCCGAGACACGAGCCGAGGCGATCTCCACGCGGTCCACCTTCAGCTCTTCCAGCAGGAGACTCACGATGCTCACCTTCTCCTGGGCCACGAACGAGACTCCGGAAGTCTGCTCCCCGTCGCGGAGCGTGGTATCCATGATCTCTATCCTTCTCATATCTTCCCCCCAAAATCTGTTAGTAGGCAAACGGACGTCGCTGTTCATATGTCTCAATCTTGTTTCTGTTGGAAAGGAGAAAATCGATGTCGTCGAGACCCTTCAGCAGACACTTCTTCTTGTAGGGGTTAATCTCGAACCGCTCACTGCTGCCGGTAACGTTGCTGGTGATGGTCTGCTCTTCCAGGTTGATTGTAACGGTAGCCTGTGGGTCGGCTTTCGATGCATCAAAGAGCCCGCTCAGAAAGCTTTCGCTCACCACTACCGGCAGGATGCCATTGTTGAGCGCATTGTTGCGGAAGATGTCGGCGAAGAAGCTCGACACCACCACCCTGAATCCGTATCCGGCGATGGCCCAGGCGGCATGCTCGCGGCTGCTGCCGCTGCCGAAGTTCTTGCCCGCCACCAGCACCTGTCCCTTGAAGGCGGGATTGTTCAGCACAAAGTCCGGCTTAGGATGGCCCTCCTTGTCGTACCGCCAGTCAGCGAAGAGGTTATCTCCGAATCCGTCGCAGGTGGTAGCCTTCAAAAAACGGGCCGGGATGATCTGGTCGGTGTCCACATTCTCGATCGGAAGGGGGACATATGTAGAGATGATTGTCTGAAATTTTTCCATTTTTACTTGCTGATTTTTTATTTCTGAAAGCTGAAAGCTGATCGCTGATAACTGACCGCTTTCTTATGGTTGTGTGATCTTACCATTCACTGCCGCGGCAGCCGCCACGAGGGGGCTTGCCAGTATTGTTCTGGCTCCCGGGCCCTGACGTCCTTCGAAGTTGCGGTTCGAGGTAGAGACAGCGTACATCCCGGCGGGGATCTTGTCATCGTTCATCGCCAGGCAGGCAGAGCATCCGGGCTGACGAAGGGCAAAGCCAGCCTCTTCCAGGATCCGGTCCAGTCCCTCCGCCTCGATCTGCTTGCGCACCTGCCAGCTGCCGGGCACCAGCCAGGCAGTCACATGGTCGGCTTTTTTCTTGCCCTTCACATAACCCGCAAAAACGCGGAAGTCCTCAATGCGTCCGTTGGTGCAGCTGCCCAGGAAGACGTAATCGATCAGCTTCCCCTCCAGCTTCTCACCCGGTTCAAAGCCCATATAGCGGAGCGACCGCTCAAAAGAGATCTTCCCCGCCTCATCGATATCGTCCAACTGCGGGATGGTGCCGTCGATCGGCATCCCCATGCCGGGGTTGGTGCCGTAGGTGATCATCGGCTTGATCTGCGACACGTCGAAGGTCACCTCCTTGTCGAAGAGCGCCCCCTCATCGGTGTGGAGCGTCTGCCAGTAAGCCATCGCCTCCTTCCACCGCTCACCTTTCGGCGCAAACTCACGGCCGCGGATGTAGTTGAAGGTGGTCTCATCGGGCGCCACCAGTCCGCCGCGGGCACCCATCTCTATGCTCAGGTTGCAGAGCGTCATCCGCTCCTCCATGGTGAGGTTGCGCACCGCCTCTCCGGCATACTCCACGAAATAACCCGTGGCACCGCCGGTGGTGAGCCGGGCGATCATGAAGAGCGCCATATCCTTGGCACCGACATGTTCGTTGAGCTTCCCTTCGAAGTTGATCCGCATGGTTTTGGGGCGTGTCTGCAGGATGCACTGTGAAGCCAGCACCATCTCCACCTCGCTGGTGCCGATGCCAAAGGCGATCGCCCCGAAGGCACCATGTGTAGAGGTGTGGCTATCGCCACAGACGATGGTCATCCCCGGCTGTGTATACCCGTTCTCAGGGCCGATCACATGAACGATCCCGTTCTTCGGGTTGTTGAGTCCGTAGTAGGTGAGATGAAAGTCGCGTGCGTTCCGAGCCAGTGTGTCCACCTGAAAGCGTGAGATCTGATCGCGGATGGGCTGATCCTGTCCCATCGTAGGGATGTTATGGTCGGCCGTGAGCGTAGTCTGCTCCGGACGAAACACCCGTAACCCGCGAGCTCTGAGGCCGGCAAACGCCTGGGGACTAGTCACCTCGTGACAGAGATGCCTGTCAATATACAACTGTGTGGGTCCATCCTCCACGGAAGTCACCACGTGCGCATCCCAGATTTTATCGAAAAGAGTCTTCATTTATCATTTATATGATTTGTTATTACTATTCTTGCTTACTGCTGAGCGCTGACTGCAGATTCCCTAACCGCTGCCCTTGCCAAGCGTCCACTTCCAAAGCTGACAGCTGACAGCTTTTTCACCCGAACTTATTCACTGCGTCGATGAACGCCTCCACTGAAGCCGCCACAATATCGGTGTTGGCCGAGAAACCGTAGTAGAGCACCCCGTTGTGTTCCACCTGCATATGAACCTTCCCTACATCGTCGCTGCCATGGTCGATGGCCTGGATCAGGAACTCCTGGATCTTAATCTTTCGCCTGATGATATTTTTCACCGCACGGATGGCTGCATCCACAGGTCCGTTGCCACTGGCCGTAGCCTCGAAACGCTCCCCGGAGATATTGAGGCAAATGCTGGCCACATCACGCACGCCGATGCCGCAAATCACCTGCAAGTACTCCACCTTGATGCGGTGCAGACGCGACTCCTTACCTACCAGCATCAGAATATCATCGTCGTTCACGTTCTTCTTTTTGTCGGCGAACTCAAGAAACTGCTGGTACACCTTGTCCAGCTCCTCCAACTCCAGCTTCACACCCAGCAGCGCGAGACGGTTCTTCAGCGCAGCGCGGCCACTGCGTGCCGTCAGCAGGATGGCATTGTCGTCGATGCCCACATCCCGTGGATTGATGATCTCATAGGTCTCCACGTTCTTCAGCACTCCGTCCTGGTGGATTCCCGAGGAGTGGGCGAAGGCATTGCGTCCCACAATCGCCTTGTTGGGCTGCACCGGCATGTTCATCAGGCTGGAAACCATACGGCTGGTGGAGTAGATATGCGGAGTGTTGATGTTCGTGTCGAAGCCGCGCTCTCCGTGACTCTTGAGTGCCATCACCACCTCCTCGAGAGAGGTGTTCCCGGCCCGCTCGCCGATGCCGTTGATGGTTACCTCCACTTGACGGGCACCGTTGATCACGCCCGAGAGGGTGTTGGCTGTGGCCATCCCCAGGTCCTGGTGACAGTGGGTAGAGAGGATCGCCTCCTTCATATCCACATGGTCGGACAGATATCTGATCTTTGCTCCGTAATCGTCCGGGAAGCAGTAGCCCGTGGTGTCGGGAATGTTCACCACGGTGGCTCCCGCGTTCACCACCGCCTGCACCACGCGGGCCAGGTATTCGTTGTCGGTGCGTCCGGCATCCTCGGCATAGAACTCCACATCATCGACAAAACGACGGGCATACTTCACTGCCTTCACCGCCCACTCAATGATTTCCTCGCGGTTGGAATTGAACTTATACTTGATATGACTGTCGGAGGTGCCAATGCCGGTATGGATTCTTTTCCTCTTAGCATATTTCAGCGACTCGGCCGCCACCTCGATATCCTTCTCCACGGCGCGGGTAAGAGCACAGATGGTAGGCCAGGTCACCGCCTTAGAGATCTCCACTACCGAATTGAAATCACCGGGACTGGATATCGGGAATCCCGCTTCGATCACATCCACGCCCAGCAGCTCCAGCGCCTGCGCGATCTGAATCTTCTCTATCGTATTGAGCTGACAGCCGGGAACCTGCTCTCCGTCTCTCAAAGTAGTATCAAATACATAAATGCGCTCCATGATTGCTCTTTTGTTTGTCGTATCCTAAAAAAAAACCTTTCTCACCGGGTGAGAAAGGTCATCTTATTTTTTATGTCTATATCAGTATGCGATATGATATGCCAGTCTCACCCTCCGAAGTTCTCCAGAAGTAGAATAGAAATGACTAGAATATCAATACTGCGAACCATACGATCGTTTCAGTTTTTTTGCTTAATGAATGCAAAGGAAATGCAAATATTTGAACCCGCAAAATATTTAGCGATTTATTTGCATAATAATTTACATTTTGACAAGCAGAAGTACTTTTTCCTTATCATTTATCACAAAAACAGTCATTATACCTCTCACTCAATCAGTTTCTTACCTCATCACTTCAATATCAGCCAATTAAAAAATGAATGCGTCAGAAAATACGCTTTTTGTTTCGTCAAAAAAACAAATTCAACACACAGAAGAGAGATCAATAAGGCTTACTATGGCAATTTTCTGCAAAACACATTCTTTTCATCATATTTCGATTATTTTTGCAGCATGTTTTACGAAAGAGAGGAGATCAGAAGAAAAATGGATGAAGCGGGGAGAAAGGGAATCCCTTTTCTCTTCGGGTTGCAGTTTGAGGGTGAGGAAGGGTTCTTTCTTCCCTATCCCCTGTCACAACAGGTAGTGCTCTTCGATATCGGGGGGCAGAGCAACGCCCCCGCACAGACAGAAGAGATCCCGCCGTTTCATTTCAAGGCGGAGCCGGAAGCATATCATATCTACCGCGAGCGCTTCGGTAAAGTGATGCAAGGGCTGAGCCGCGGCGACTCCTACCTCACCAACCTCACCATTAAAACACCCGTGCAGAGCTCCCTCACGCTACAGGATATTTTTCACTACAGCAGAGCCCGCTACCGGCTCTATATTCCCGGGAGACTGGTCTGCTTCTCCCCGGAGAGCTTCGTCACCATGAGCGGTGGCCGCATCGCCACCTTCCCGATGAAAGGCACCATTGACGCCTCCATACCCGGGGCACGGGAGATCATCCTGAGCGATCCGAAGGAGACGGCTGAGCAGAACACCATCGTCGACCTGCTGCGCAACGACCTGAGCCGCATTGCCAAGGAGGTGAGAGTGAACCGTTTCCGCTATGTGGAGAGACTGGAGACCAACCGCGGGAGCATCCTGCAGATAAGCTCCGAGATTGAAGGAACTCTTCCGCCCGATTACCGGGAACAACTGGGAACACTTTTTTTTGCGCTGCTGCCGGCAGGCTCCGTTTCCGGAGCACCCAAGGAAGCCACGCTCCGTCTGATCCGTGTTGCCGAAGAGGAGCCACGCGGATACTATACCGGCGTGGCGGGTTATTATGACGGCTGCACACTCAACACCTTTGTGCTGATCAGGCTGATCGAACAGCAGGGCAATAGCCTCTACTTCCGCAGCGGCGGCGGCATCACCGCCGCCAGTAACTGCCTTAGCGAGTACCGGGAGGCAATTCAGAAAGTATACCTGCCTTTTCAACCTTCGTAAGCCATGTTTCTGGAATCCATCTGTATTCTCAACGGCATACCGCAAAACCCGGAAGCACACCGCGAACGGATGTGCCTCACCGCCGCACACCACGGCTTCACCGTCCCGCTGCTGCCCCACCCCAGTGCGCTCCTGCCACCGCATCTTACCCATGGAAAAGTGAAGTGGCGCATCCTTTATGACAGTAAGATTGAATTGATGGAATTTCTCCCCTACCGACCCAAAGAGGTACGATCCCTCCGATTAGTGGAAGCCTCCCCCGATTATGCGTATAAATATGCCGACCGTACAGCGCTGGAAACGCTGCTCCAGCAAAAAGGCAACTGCGACGAGATCCTGATTGTCCGCGACGGGCAAATCACCGACACCTCCTACAGCAACGTGGTGCTGCAACAGAATGACCGATATTACACGCCCAGCAGCTTCCTCCTCAACGGCACCAAAAGACAACAGCTGTTGCGGGAAAGAAGAGTCTCCGAAAAAGAGATACGGGCAGAGGAGCTGCACCGCTACGACCGCATCCTGCTGATCAACGCCATGCTCGACATCGATGACGCCCAGTCAATTCCCATCAGCCATATTTACGGGTAATTCATTTCAATCAAAGGAACAAAAGGAACAACAGATTCGTTGCATTATCCCGTAAAAAAACGGTCCCCCCTTTACAGGAGCACCGTTCCATTCAATATATTTTCCGCTTCTAATTTCAGCTGAAAGCTGATAGCTGCTTACCCAAAATCGTCGAACATGATCATCTCGGGCGGCACACCCAGGTTATCGAGCATCCGCTGTACAGCGGATGCCATCGGACCGGGGCCACACATATAGTATTCGATATCTTCAGGCGCATCGTGATCCTTCAGATAGGTGTCGTAAATCACCTGGTGAACAAAACCCGGGGTGTACTTGACGCCGGCCGCATCGGCTGCCGGATCGGGACGGTCGAGTGCCAGATGGAATGAGAAGTTCGGGAACTCCCGCTCCAACTCGTAAAAATCTTCGAGGTAGAACGCTTCCACCAAGGCACGCGCCCCGTAGAAGAAAGACATCTTCCGGTCAGTGACCCTCAGCGTCTTGGTCATGTGCATGATCTGTGCACGCAGCGGAGCCATACCGGCCCCCCCGCCTACCCAAAGCATCTCACGCTTACTGTCGATGATGGGATGAAACTCCCCATAAGGCCCCGACATCATCACCTTGTCGCCAGGTTTCAAACTAAAGATATAAGAAGAGACAACCCCCGGATTCACATCCATCCAGGTACCTTTGGCACGGTCGAACGGGGGAGTAGCCACCCGCACGTTGAGCGTAATGATATTCCCTTCGGCGGGATAGTTGGCCATAGAGTAAGCACGGATCGTATCCTCCTCGCTCTTCGCCGTCAGATTCCACATCTTGAACTTATCCCAGTCGCCTTTATACTCTTCATCGATGATAAAGTCGGCATATCTGATCTCATCATATTGGGGAACACGTATCTGACTGTAGGATCCAGGCTTGAAATCGAGTTTCTCACCTTCGGGCAGCTTCACTACAAACTCCTTGATGAAGGAGGCCACATTGCGGTTCGAAACCACTTCGCACTCCCATTCCCTGATGCCGAACACCTCTTCGGGAACCATGATCTTCATATCCTCCTTCACCTTCACCTGGCAGCTCAGGCGCCAGTGATCCATCTGCTCGCGGCGAGAGAAATGCCCTTTCTCGGTAGGAAGAATCTCTCCTCCCCCCTCTAACACGCGACAACGACACTGGCCGCAGGTGCCTCCACCGCCACAGGCTGAAGAGAGATAGATATCCTGAGACTGAAGGGTGTTCAGCAGCGTGCTACCCATCGGTACTTCCAGCTCTTTCTCATCGTTTATGGTGATCTTCACGTTACCCGAGGGCATCAGCTTAGCCTTCGCGATGAGAATGACCAATACAAGGATCAGAATGACCAACAGGAATACGATCACACTCATCCATATTGTCAGTCCGCCCGCGCTCAATAATACACTCATACTTACGTATTTAATTTAATTGTATACTCTGTTACTATCTGTTGTTACTTAAATATTGATTCCGGAGAAACTCATGAAGCCAATAGCCATCAGCGCCGTCACAATAAAGGTGATGCCCAGTCCCTTCAGCGGCTTGGGTACCTGCGAGTACTCCAGCTTCTCGCGGATGGCAGCCAGCCCCACGATGGCGAGCATCCAGCCAATACCGGAGCCGAATGCATAGGCGGTGGCCATGCCCACATTGGCAAACTCACGCTGCTGCATAAAGAGCGATCCTCCCAGGATGGCACAGTTCACTGCAATCAGCGGCAGGAAGATACCCAGTGAAGCATAAAGAGCCGGGCTGAACTTTTCAATGATCATCTCCACCAGCTGCACGATGGAAGCAATGATCGCAATAAAGATAAGCAGGCTGAAGACACTAAGATCCACGGTGGCAAACTCTTCACCCAGCCAAGAGAGCGCTCCCGGCTTCAGTACATAGTTCTCCAGCAGGTAGTTGACGGGAAGGGTGATCACCAGTACGAAGGTGACAGCGATACCCAGCCCCAGCGCTGTTTTCACGTTTTTCGATACCGCCAGGAAGGAACACATCCCCAGGAAGTACGCAAATATCATATTGTCGACAAAGATCGACCGGACAATCAGACTAATAGCATCCATATTTGTTGTCGTTTTTGTGGTTCAGTTAATTGGTTTTCTCCTGCAGATCCTGGTTTCGGGAGCGGTGAATCCAGATGATCACAGCCAACAGCAACAGCGCCATCGGTGCCAGCATCATCAGGCCGTTGTTCTCATAACCGGCGTCATACATACACTGGGGAATCACTTGGTGTCCCAGCAGCTTGCCAGAGCCCAAC
>Ga0265294_10003125_pt1 | contig 21401 bp, 20 predicted proteins | sample MunlanPumphouse3_FD_192504 | JGI IMG/M metagenome (GOLD analysis project Ga0265294, IMG submission 192504) | Groundwater microbial communities from a municipal landfill in Southern Ontario, Canada - Pumphouse #3 | ecosystem: Environmental > Aquatic > Deep subsurface > Groundwater | place...
AAAAGCCGTTAAAACCCTTAAAGGCGTTTTTGAAGTTCCCAACAAGTTCCATGTCCTTGATATTAAATCATATTTTTTTGTATTTTCCATATGCGCAGGAGCAAATTTATCGCTTATTTCACTTACATACAGAGCTAAAATATGTCTGTTAAAGTCCTGTTTGACTTCAGTATTGTTGTTTAAAATCCTTGCTCCGGTAACCGTCGGTTTTGCGTATATTGATGTTTGGTAAATCATTAGTTCGCTTTCGGTTACAGGTTCTGTGGCGCACGCAAGTTTCGCCACTATTTTTTTTGCTCCCGGAACAACTGCGTTAATCTTTCCCCATTTACATGTGTAAACGGTAATCATTTTATCTGATTCCGATAAGATTCTGCTGTTTAATATTAAACCTTTAACATTATAATACATTTTATTTAATTCTTAAAATTATCCTTTTAATCTTTTTTACGTCAACGCTTTCAATTTCAATTTCAAAATTTTTCCAAACTGTTTTTTCGCATACTTTAGGTATATATCCGAAACATTCAAGAACCCATCCGTTTATTGTCGAAAAATGATCTTCCGGAATATTCAGTTTTAATTCATCGTTTACGTTTGCGATTGATTCCGAAGCGTTTATAAGATATTCATTGTCTTCAAGTTTTATGACGTTTTTTTCTTTAACGTCGTATTCGTCCCATACTTCTCCTATAATTTCTTCAAGCAGATCTTCTATTGTTACAAGACCTATTGTTGACCCGAATTCGTCAACAACTACAGCCATGTGGTGTCTTCCCGTTTTAAAGTTTATAAGAAGCTGTTTGATATATGCCGTTTCCGGAACGTAATAAACGGGTCTTAATATATCTTCAATCGTAAACAAATTTTCATTCCTCCATGTGGCTGCGATATCTTTAACGTTTAAAATGCCTATAATGTTGTTCATTGTTCCTTTATAGACGGGAACTCTTGAATACTGCGTAGCGATAATTTGTTCTATAATCTGCTCTTTAGGCTGATCAAGGTTGACGGCGAAAATTTCGGATCTGGCGACCATAACCTGCGTAATTTTTGTTTTTCTGAACTCTATAATTCTGTTTATAATTTTTCTTGACCCGAGAGATAAAGGAGAAACATTTTCATTTGATAAAAGGAAATCAACTTCGTCGGCTCCCATAGACTGAGGCTCTGCGGTTCTTCTTCCGAATATGTTTAGAAGAAAATTAGATATTGAAACCAAGAAAGTATTTAAATGCGTTGTTACGGCTGTTAATTTAACTATTACGGGTAAAGCTTTTACGGAATACTGTTCGGCTTTATAACGGCTTATGGTTTTAGGAAGAATATTTGCAAAAATCAGCGTTATTATTATTGATATGGCTGAAAAAATTGCCAGCCAAACGGCTTTGTCAAGATTATAGGATGCTATAATATCTAGTGTAATAGACGCCGCCATAACTCCCACTGCCACAACCGACATATTCATCCATACTAGTAAAGTAGTTATAACATCATCGGGATTTTTTTCCCAATATGATATGTATTTATATATTTTATTGTATTTTTCTTTAGCTCTTCTTATATGAGAATTTGTCAGGCTTGTTATTGCCGTTTCGGCGCCTGAAAAAAATGCGTTCAAAACTAAAAATAAAAGAAAAATAATAAATTTAATAATTAAAACAGCCATAATATCCTTTTATAATTCATATTCGTCAAGTATTTCTCCGACAATTTCTTCGACAATGTCTTCAAGAGTTACCATTCCTATAATAGCGTTTTTTTTATCTTTTATAAATGCAATGTGCGTTCTTCCGGACTGCAGTTCTTTTAGAAGTTCGCTTATTTTTTTATCAGAATCCACAAAAAAAGCCGGTTTTATACATGATTGTGAAAATTTTCCGCCGTTCTCTTTCCATATCCAAAAAATATCGTTAATATGTATATAACCTATTATATTTGTTTTTTTACCCTCGTATACGGGGACTCTGCTTCTTGAAGTTTCAATTACCATATCTATGAATTTTTCTTCATTTTCGGCAATATTAACAGATTCTATATCGGAGATCGGCGTCATAACCTTTACTGCGGGCGTTTCGGAAAACCAAACCGAACGTTCAAGCATTCCGCTTATATCTTTATCAAAGACGCCTTCTTTATCGGCTTCTGATATGAGAGATTTTACTTCATCTTTGCTTAATGTAGGATATACTGCGGTTGTTTCGTTTTTATTATAAAACATATCAAGAATTTTTAATATCGGGAAAAGAAACGGTTTTGCAATTAGCTCAATCTTTGCAAGTATCGGTACTGCAAACAACGCGACTTTCTGTGAATTGGCTCTGCTGTATATTTTGGGAGTAATTTCCCCGACTATTAAAACAACAAAAGTTGTGGCTATCCATGTAAAAAATTCAAGAATATGTCTGTTAACCATACTGAAAATTGATTCGGATAAAGATGTTGATAAAAAACTTATTACCATATCGGAAACTACATTGCCGGTTAAAATTACAGTAAGAAGATAATAAGGGCTGTCAAGCCATCTTAATAAAGGAGTGGCTATGGACTTTTTTAAAACAATAAGCTTCTTTACTCTGTATTTTGAAAGACTGTTCAGAGCAATTTCCGAAGCAGACCAAAAAACAGATAACATAAAAAAAATAATAAGAAATATTAAGCCTAAGAAAATAAACATTTAAATATTTTATCCTGTCTGGAGAACATTAATGATTTATTTTCGGCGTCATAATCCGTATATCCTTCAAGATGCAAAATTCCGTGAATAATCAAATAGCATAATTCCTGCTCATGCGTAAAGCCGTATTTTTTTGCATTTTTTTTTGGTCTGGTGGCAGATATATAAATGTCTCCCATGAATAATTCTTCGGAAACCAGAAAAGATATAACATCGGTTATTCTGTTGACTTTTCTGTATTTTCTATTCATTTTTTTTATTTCCTGATCGGAAATCATGGTGAAACTTATCTGGCATTTTTTAATTTTTTCATAATTTAAAGCTGTATCGGCCGCTTTTTGAAGCATGGGCGTCATTTTTTTATTGAAGCCTCTAAAAATAACTTCAAGTTCGTACGTTTTACTTTTTTTCTGTTGTTTTGTATTCAATTCTTGCATGGTATATCCCGCATAATGTAATGGTCATACTTTCGGCTATCTTAACCAAATCGGCTAAAGTTATCGGACAATCCGAAAATTGTCCGTCAGTAAATTTATTGTTTATAACTTTTTCAACTACTTCTTTTAATTTTCCGGCGCTTGTGTCCTGTAAAGTTCTTGAAATAGCTTCTATGGAATCGGCTATCATTAAAATAGCCGAAACTTTTGTTGTAGGTTTTTGTCCGGGATAACGGAAATCCTGTTCGTTTACGTCTTTGCTTTGCTCAAGAGCTCTGTGATAAAAATACTGGATAAGAGAAGTCCCGTGATGCTGTTTTATTGCATCAATAATAACCTGATCTATTTTGTATTTTCTTGCAAGAGCTACGCCGTCTTTCACATGCGAGATGAGAACAAGCCCTGACATTGAAGGGGAAAGGTTATCATGAGGATTTTCATTATTGTTTTGGTTTTCTATAAAATATTCCGGATTTGTAAGCTTTCCGATGTCATGGTAGTATGCGCATGTCCTTGCAAGAAGCGAATTTATGCCTATTGCGCTTGCCGCCTGCTCGGCGAGTGAAGCCGTCATAAGGCTGTGATGATATGTCCCCGGGGCTTCAACCATAAGCCTTTTAAGAAGAGGATTGTTGAAGTCGGCCAGTTCTATGAGTTTAATGTTTGTCGTTCTTGAAAACAGATTCTCTAAAACTGGAAGAAGAGCGAGTATGATAAGCACTGATGAAAATCCGTTGAGCATTGCAAACCATATATCCAATTCGGTTTGTTCAAGAGACATTTCACCGAAAAGAAAAAATGCGATTATTATTGCCGCCATAGCCGATGATACTTTTATTCCGACTTTTGTAAACTGTGTTCTGCTTCTTATTTTTCTCACATTTATTATAGAAACAAAACTTCCGGCTATGTGTATTATTGGAACAGTTGCCGAAAAATCATTTATTATTGCCATAAAAACAGCCATTGCGAAAGTGTATGTCAAACCTACTCTTACCGATACCAAAAGAGCCAAAAGAACGGTAAAAGCTGTCATAGGAAAAGCTATTTGCGACAGCGTATGCGAAAAAATCTGAAATAAAAGAAAAGAAAAAACAAAAATGAAACATATCAGCATTACTTTATTGCTGTCCAGCATAGATTTCTTAAATTGTGTTATGAAATAAAAGAGAACGAAGCTGAATACCAAAAGGAGTAATAAAAAGAGTCCTATCAGAGTTTTTACAGTTGCTCCGATTTGCATGATAAGCATAAAATATAAACATAAAAATGTTATGGAAGCCGTTATCACAGGATGAACTTTTATGTCTTTTCTTAATATATTGCTTGAAGATAATCTTATTATAGGAGTATTTGGGACGTCTTCATCCAGTTTTCTTATTAAAAACAATAAGAACTTTTTTATTTTAATTTTTAACCAATCGTTTAATTTTTTCACAAAATTTCCCGCTTAGTCCTTCTTTGCATTTGGCTTTATAACCGTTCTAATGCCAAGTTCTTTTAATTGCTTTTCACTTACCGGCGAAGGCGCATTTGATAAAGGACATACCGCTTTCTGCGTCTTAGGAAAAGCTATTACTTCTCTTATGGATTCTTCTCCGACAAGCAATGCGCACAATCTGTCAAAACCTAAAGCGACTCCGCCGTGCGGAGGAGCTCCGTACGATAATGCTTCAAGAAGGAAACCGAACTTTTCTTTTGCCGATTCCTGTGATATATTTAATAATCCGAATATTTTTGACTGCATATCTGATTTATGTATTCTTATAGATCCGCCGCCAAGTTCAACGCCGTTCAAAACGACGTCGTAAGCCCTTGCTTTTGCTTTGCCGGCGTCTTCAAAAGTTAATTTATCTTTGTCGCTTTCTTTTACCGCGGTAAACATGTGATGTATTGCATCCCATCTTTTTTCTTCGCTGTTCCATCCGAATAAAGGAAAATCGGTAACCCATAAGAAATTAAATTTATTTTTATCTATAAGTCCGAGTTGCTTTCCCATTTTTATTCTTAAGGCGCCTAACCCCTGAGCTGCGACTTCGGCGTTATCGGCCAAAAACACCGCTAAATCGCCGTCTTTTGCTTCAAATTTATTGATTATTGTTGTAATCTCTTCCTGTTTAAAGAATTTAACGATATTTGATTCTGCCCCGCCGGCTGTTATTTTCATCCATGCAAGACCTTTTGCCCCGTATTCGGAAACGAATTTTGTAAGACCGTCTATTTCGGATCTTGAAAATTTGGCTCCGCCTGGTATGCAGAGACCTCTTACTACTCCGCCTTTTTCGATTACGTTTTTAAAAACGCTGAAACCGCAATTTGCCAATTCCGATGAAAAATCTTTTATTTCCATATCAAATCTTGTGTCGGGTTTATCGGAACCGAATCTTAACATGGCTTGTTCATAAGGCATCCTTTCAAAAGGGATTTGAATATCTCTGTTTAATGCGGTTTTAAATATTTTCACGAGCATCTTTTCTATTGTGCTCATTACGTCATTTTCATCAACAAAAGACATTTCCATGTCGATTTGCGTAAATTCAAGCTGTCTGTCCGCTCTTAAATCTTCATCTCTGAAGCATCTTGCGATTTGATAGTATTTATCAAATCCGGCAACCATAAGAATTTGCTTGAAAATTTGCGGAGACTGCGGAAGAGCGTAAAAACTTCCGTGTGCCATTCTTGCAGGCACTAAAAAATCTCTGGCGCCTTCAGGAGTGGATTTGTTTAAAAACGGAGTTTCAATTTCCAAAAATCCTTCTTCATTCAAGAAATTTCTTACTTCCTGTAAAACCTTATGTCTTATTATGAAATTCTTTTGAAAAGAAGGTCTTCTTAAATCAAGATATCTGTATTTTAATCTTATTTCTTCGGAAGTTTCTTTGTAATCATCTATTTCCAAAGGCAAAGCCGGACAAGAGTTTATAATTTCCAATACATCCGCCACTATTTCAATCTTTCCCGTAAACATATTTGGATTTACCGTTCCTTCCGGTCTGTTGCGTACTTGTCCTTTTACCGAAAGAACATATTCGCTTCTTAAATGTTCGGCTTGTTCAAAAATTTCTTTTTTTTCAGGCTGGAAAACTATTTGTACAAGACCTTCCCTGTCTCTCAAATCAATAAAAATAACTCCGCCGTGGTCTCTTCTTGAATGAACCCATCCGTTTACCGTAATCTCTTTACCTAAAAGACTCTCGTCAACTTTACCGCAATAGCAGCTTCTTTTCATCATAATCCTCATATGTAAATATTAATTTCCTGTCCGAGTATTTTATCAAAAAAATGCTCTTAATAACAAGGAAGAGAAAGTAAAATATTGTGAAAAAACCGCAAAAATATAATAAAAAGGATGTTTGAAGCGGTAATAATAATATAGATGAAAAAAAAATAAAATTTTATTATAATATCAAAATATGGATATATTTGATGAAAAAAGAGCAAATCAAAGGAAACTGACATCCCTTTATACGAACATTCTTGCAGTTGAAAGCCAGGATGTTGTTATAGGAGAATGTCTTATGACGGATGTATGCGAATACGGATTTGCCATAGAAACCGAACAAAAGTTCTCAATTAACCAGAAAATTCTTTTAAAAATTTCTTTACTTAACGAAGTCGTTTATTTGGCGGGAGAAATTGTCAGGTTTGACAAAGGATATCTGTATCCTCTTTACGGAGTTAAAATCTGCGAAGAAGACTGCAGAAATCTTAATATTTTCAGAGAATATATAAATTATCATTTGTAAGGAATATTTATGCAAATTATTAACGGCAGAGAAATTTCAAAGAAAATAAGGGAAGAGCTGAAAGAAAGTGTTGGCAAAATAAGCGCTAAAGGGAAAGGAGTTCCTGCTCTTGCGACTATACTTGTTGGAGAAAATCCTGCCAGTAAAGTCTACATAGCTTCCAAGATAAAAGCCTGCGGAGAAGTCGGAATAAAATCCGTTCATCACAGTCTGCCTGTAACAGCTTCTCAGGAAGAGATAATTTCTTTGATACAAAAATTAAATAAAGATAAAGAAGTAAGCGGTATTTTGCTTCAGCTTCCTTTGCCTGAAGGACAGAATGCTGAAAAATGCATAAACGCCATTTCTCCTGATAAAGATGTTGACGGTCTGCATCCTTATAATGCGGGTATGCTGACTCTTGTCAAATCATGGCAGGAAATATTAAATCAGAAACTTTTAGTTTCATGTACTCCGATGGGGATAATATATCTTTTAAAATATTCAAATATAGAAATTAAAGGCAAAAACGTTGTTGTAATAGGCAGATCTAATCTTGTAGGCAAGCCTGTTTCTATGCTTATGCTTGCAAATAACGCCACTGTCACTATGTCTCATTCGGCGACGAAGAATTTACAGGAAATAACAAAAACCGCGGATATTGTGGTTGCGGCAATAGGAAAAGCAGGTTTTGTGAATAAAGATTTTATCAAGCAGGGCGCAACAGTGATAGATGTAGGTATTAACAGATGCGGAGATAAATTATGCGGAGACGTTGATTTTGAATCCGTGAAAGATATGGATATAAACATTACTCCAGTGCCCGGCGGAGTCGGTCCGATGACCATAACAATGCTGCTTCACAATACGATTTTAGCGTTTGAAAGACAATTATGAAATGAATATTATAAATTTAAAACCCGTAAAATCTTCAGCAAAAATTTTTAATATTCTTGAAAAAAGAAGTTTAATAAAAACTTTTAAACCTACAAAAAAAGCATTATCGACAAAAACTAAGACAGGCGCGGTTGATATATTATATACTTCAAAAAAAGAATTTGCCTCGCACAGGCTTATGTGTATAGGCAAAAGGAATAAAACCGTTCAGTTATGCTATCATTTGGACAATGAAGATTTTATATTTTTAAATCCTTCAAAAATTGATTTCCAAAAGCTGTTCCTTGTTTTTGCTTTGGATAAGATTGATGTTTTTGAAAAGAAATTATCAAAAAATATTTTGAAAGACAGCGATTTTATTGCTTTGGAAATTATTTATAATAATCCGGAAATGAGTTTTTTTACAATGCTGAAAAAAACCGTTCACTGTGAAGTCGTGCTCAATGAAAACAAGCAGCATCCCGTGTTTTTTGTCACGGAGTCTTCAGAATTGAAGAATAATAAGATAGCTCATAAAAATATACAATTTATTATAGGCGGAGAAAAATAATGCTGTTCGAAATTTTTGTAAATCTTTGCGTTCCGGTTATAACCGGCCTTGTTTATTTTATGATGGCTTATGAAATTACAAGGGTCAGTAAAATAAGAAAAATTATGTTCGGGGAAATAGGGTATCAAAAATTATATGCGGCTTTTATTCTTTTCGGAATATATTTTATTACAAGACCTTTGCAGAATTTAACAGGTCCGCATCCTTGGCCTATGATTATTAATTCCGCAAGACAATTTTTTATAATGGCGGTCATAGCTCCTTCAATATTTGTAGGGATTCTCCATTGGGTTCCGGGAGAAGGCGGCGCGCCTAAATCTTCCGTTGTAGCTTCGTATACGATAGGAATACTTATGGGTATTATATTCGTTCTTACAAATTCAATGGCTGTCGACGGTTCAAAAATAATATTGTCAGCCGGAAGTTTTACACTTTATGACGCTACATGGTTTTCGTCAGGAGACAGGAAAATACAGCTTGTTTTAATTCATTTAATTTCGCAGCTTGTTTCGCCTGTAGGGTTTATTATGCTTGCGGGAGCTTTTGTAAGGCACAGAAGACATAACTATATGCTCGGAAATATATATACGCAGATGAAGACAAAATGGAGATATTTGGAAACCGGGCTGATAATAATGTATTGGTCTATTATTTTAGCAGGCATAGCCGTAATGTTCGGCAGATATTATACTTATCTTTGGGTTATATATTTTGTCGGAGCTATTATAGCCGGATTTTTTGTTCTGTACAGCATTAAACTGGCTCCAAGAGAAAAACCGGCTGATTTGAAACATTTATAAGAGGTAATAAAATGTCTTATCTTGTTTTGGCAAGAAAATTCAGGCCTTCGACTTTTGATGAAGTTATAGGGCAGGAACACATATCTCAAACATTAAAAAATGCAATACATGAAAACAAAGTGGCGCATGCTTATTTATTCAGCGGTCCTAGAGGAACCGGAAAAACTACGATGGCAAGGATTTTTGCTAAAGCTCTTAACTGCAAAGAAGGACCTACATCCGAGCCTTGCGGCAAATGTCAAAACTGTATTGAAATAAGCAAAAACAACAGTATAGATGTTTTTGAAATAGACGGAGCTTCAAACACGGGCGTTGATAACATAAGAGAACTTAGAGAAAATGTAAAGTTCGGGACAACTTCTTCAAAATATAAAATTTATATTATAGATGAAGTCCACCAAATATCGACAGCCGGATTTAACGCGCTTCTGAAGACGCTTGAAGAACCGCCGGCGCATGTTATATTTATTCTTGCCACTACGGAACAGCATAAAGTGCCTATTACGATATTGTCCAGATGCCAGAAATACAGATTCAGGCTGCTTTCTACAAAGGAAATCGCCGGAGCTATTAAAAACATTGCCGGTAAGGACAACTTTGAAATAGACGATGAAGCTCTTGATATCGTCATCAACTCTTCAGGCGGTTCAATGAGGGACGCTCTCAGTCTTCTTGATCAGGCAATCTCTTCTTCAAACGGGAAAATAACAGCCGAATATATGAGAAATTTGATAGGCCTTTTGCCTAAAGAACTCATAGCTCAGACAACGGAGAACATTGCGAATAATAATATAGACGCTCTTCTTAAAACATGTAAAGACGTTTATGAAGAAGGATACAATATTTTACAGTTTGCAAGGGATTTAAGAGACCATTTAAGACAGTTAATGATATTTTCCGTAAATCCTAAAATAGCCGAGATATCTACGGAAGATTTTAAATTATATGATAAGCAGAAAAATCTGTTCACTGTTTCAAGATTTGTTAGAATGGGTAATCTCATATCAAAAGCTTTGGAAGAAATGAAATGGCATGATCAGCCGAGAATATTGCTGGAACTGTATCTTTTAAAAATGGCTGAACCGTATTACAATATAAAGGAACTTGTTTCAAAAATAGACGAACTTGGGAAAAATGCGGCATTATCTTTACCTCAACAACAGAATTTTAACGAAGAAGCGTCTTTCTACGGAGGCGGAAGAGAACAGTCTGACGGCAATATAGTGCATGAAGAAGTTGCGGTAATGGCTGAAGCTACCGGTTATGATATAATTGATTTATGGAAACAGTCTGTATGCGAAATAAGAAAAAAGCATCCCATGACTTCTCATCCTTTGGAAACAAATAACATAAAAGAATTGAGTCCTGACGTTCTGCAGATATCTTTGCCTGATTCTTTGTCATATAATATGGTTAAAGAATATGCTGAAGTTTTGCAGAAGCTGATGACAAGAAAAGCCGGCAGAGAAATCGCCGTTAAAATGATAATTGATTCAAGTATTAATGATGAAAAATCCGTTATAAAAGAAGATATTATTGTAAAAGAAGAAATTGAAAATAACCACAATGAAATATATAAGGTTGGCGAAGATTTAAAAGAAACGGCAAAAACGGCGATTCCTTCCCGTATTGAAAGCATAGCTAAAAAATTTGGCGGTAAAGCTGTGAAAAGACAATCGGCTGCCGTATCCGAAAAGACGGATGAAGATGTTATAAAAACAGATAATAACCAAGAGACTGAAGAATGAACAGACCGCAGTCAGTAGAAAGGATGATAGAAGTCTTTAAAAAATTACCCGGCGTAGGGCCTAAAATGGCCGAGAGATTATGCTATCATATACTGAAATCTCCTTCTTATGAAATTGACAGACTTATAGACTCCGTGCAAAAAGCCCGGCAAAAAATAAAAATTTGTTCGGTTTGTTATAATATGACGGAAACGGACCCTTGTCCTATATGCGCCGACAGCTCTAAAAACAGAGAACTGCTTTGCGTAGTGGAAACTCCGCAGGATTTAATTGCGGTCAGCAAAGTGAAAGATTATAACGGATTATATTTCATATTGGGAGGGGCTCTTTCTCCGTTGGACGGCATAGGTCCGAACGATATAAGAGTCGAAAAGTTGATAAAAAGATTAAAAAGTGATAAAATTTGCGAAGTTATACTTGCCACAGATATGGATTCAAAGGGAGAAACTACGGCAATTTATTTAGCGCAGCTGATAAAACCTCTTGGAATAAAGGTTTCAAGATTGGGTTACGGTATTCCCGTCGGCGGCGATATTGAATACGCGGATGAAATTACGATTTCAAGAGCCATAGCCGGCAGAAAGGAAATGTAATCCGTAAAAAATTTTGAATCATTCAACTGTATTTACATTTTCTTTTCTATTTCAAAATTAAGATTTTAGTTAGGTAAAAATATATTTAAAGGAGTAAATGATGTCAGCAAAGATGATTGAAGTTCGTTGGCATGGGCGCGGTGGGCAAGGTGCCAAAACTGCGGCATTGCTATTTGCACAAGCTGTATTAACAACCGGAAAGTATATTCAGGCATTTCCTGAATACGGACCGGAAAGAATGGGCGCACCTGTTCAGTCTTTCAACAGAGTCAGTGATTCTCCTATAACAATTCATTGCTCTATTACCGAACCGCAATTTGTAGTTATTTTGGATCCTACTCTCCTTGATGCCGTGGATGTTACCGAAGGCGTAGGGACGCAGGGGAAAGTTATCGTAAACACGTCGTTTTCTGCTGAAGAAATGGCTAAAAAACTCGGCATAGCAAAAGAACAGGTTTATGTTGTAAACGCAAGCAAAATCGCCGAAGAAACAATAGGCAGAAATATTCCTAATACTCCTATGCTCGGAGCATTGGTTAAAGTAATAGGGAACTTGGATATTAACGGCGTTCTTAATGACACAAAGGCAAAACTTGAGGTAAAGTTCCGCAGCAAACCGGAAGTTATTGAAGGAAATATCGCTTCAATAAAAAGAGCATATGACGAAGTTAAAAATTCATAATAAAATTTTTCGAATACAGTATGTGGAGGAACACAAGTGAAAAAAGAAGATAGAAAATTAACAGCCGCAGAACTTCCTGCCGGCGGATTGTTAGAAGCCGGAACTGCAGAAAATTTTAAGACCGGGCCTTGGAGATCACAGAGACCCGTTTGGAATAAAGATAAATGCATAAGCTGTCTTACATGCTGGATTTATTGTCCCGATGCGGCAATAAAAATTGCTCCGGATGAAAAGAAAACCACTGTAGTTATAGGTATTGATTATGATCATTGCAAAGGCTGCGGAATTTGCGCAAGAGAATGTCCGCCTAAAATTGCAGCAATAACAATGGAAGAAGAAAAGAAATAATATAAGAAAATTTAAAGAGGTAAATAATAATGGTAAAAACAATGTTTTCTAAGGGGAAAATAGTTGCTAAAACAGGTAACGAGATCATGGCTGAAGCTATGAGACAAATTGCTCCGGATGTTGTCGCAGCTTACCCTATAACTCCTGCAACCGAAATTGTGCAGATATTTTCTCAATTTGTTGCAGACGGCAAAGTTCCTACGGAATTTGTCGCTGTCGAGAGCGAACATTCCGCAATGTCAGCAACTATATCGGCATCAGTTGCCGGTGCAAGGGCTATGACAGGTACGTCTTCCCAGGGATTTGCTTTAATGTGGGAAATGTTATACATAGCAGCAGGTTTGAGACTTCCTATAGTGATGGCGGAAGTTAACAGAGCTCTTTCGGCTCCTATTAACATTCATGGAGACCAGTCTGATACAATGGGCGCAAGAGATGCGGGATGGATTCAGATCTATTCTGAAAATTCTCAAGAAGCTTATGATAATATGATTCAGGCTGTAAGAATTGCCGAAGCTGCAAAATTGCCGGCAATGGTTACGACAGACGGATTCATTATTTCACATTGTATGGAAGTCGCGGAAGTTTATCCTGACGCAGATGTAAAAGAATTTGTAGGAGAATATAAACCTGAAAGAGCGTTGCTTGATTATAAGAGACCTTTCACATTAGGCGCAATTGATTTGCAGGATTATTATTTTGAGCACAGATATCAGCTTGCTCAGGCTATGAGGGATTCAAAAAAAATTATTTTAGATGTTGCTGACGAATTTAAAAAGAAATTCGGCAGAGAATACGGTTTTTACGAAAAATATGAAATGGATGATGCAGAAATCGCAATAGTTGCTATCGGATCTGCTGCAGGTACGACAAAATCCGTTATAGATAATTTAAGAACAAAAGGAATAAAAGCAGGTCTTATTAAGATAAGGGTTTACAGACCTTTCCCTGCCGAAGAAATCGCAAAAGATTTGGCAAATGTAAAAGCTGTTGCAATTTTAGACAGAGCAGATTCATGTTCTGCAAGTTTTGCTCCTGTTTATCTTGATGTTGTTTCCGCTTTGTATGCAAACTGCGGAGATAAAGCTCCAAAAGCGGAAAATTATATTTACGGACTCGGCGGAAGAGAAATTGCATTAAACCATATAGAAGAAGTTTTTATGAAACTTGATGCTATAGCAAAAGGAACAAAGAAAGCTTCAACGCAGGTAGAATATATAAACGTAAGAATAAAATAAGAAGATTTTTTAGGAGATATAAAATGGCAAATCTAAAAGAATTAAGTAAACATGCCGAGCGCCTCACAGGCGGACATCGTCTTTGTGCCGGTTGCGGAGCAGGTGCTGTTGCAAGACAAACTCTTATAGCTGCAGGCGATATGCCTGTTGTGGTAGTAAGCGCTACCGGTTGTTTGGAAGTTTCAACTTCAGTATTCCCTTATACATCTTGGAAGACTCCTTTTTTTCACAGCGCATTTGAAAACTCTGCGGCGACATGCAGCGGCATTGAAGCGGCATATAAAAGTTTGAAGAAACAGGGTAAAATTAAAGATGAAGAAATAAGATTTATTGCTTTCGGCGGCGACGGCGGAACATATGATATAGGACTTCAGTCTCTTTCGGGAGCTATGGAAAGAGGACACAGAATGCTTTATGTTTGCTATAACAATGAAGCGTACATGAATACGGGTATTCAGAGAAGCAGCGCAACGCCTAAAGGCGCCAGTGCATCAACGTCGCCTGTAGGTAAAGTTATACAGGGAAAAGAACAGCCGAAAAAAGACCTTACGGCAATAATGGTAGCCCATAATATACCGTATGTCGCTCAATCTACTATAGGTAATTGGAACGATTATATAACAAAAGTTCAAAAAGCTTTAAACACGGACGGACCTACTTTTATTAATGTTATGACTCCTTGCAGACTCGGATGGGGTTGTAAGCCTGAAGATTCAATGGAAATGGTAAGAATTGCGGTTGATACGGGTATTTGGCCTGTATATGAAGTTGTTGACGGCGTTTATAAAATGACAATGAAACCTAGAGGCGGAGAAAAGAAGCCTGTAACGGAATTTTTTAAACTTCAGACAAGATTCAAGCATTTGTTGAAGCCTGAAAATGCGGAATTAGTTGCTTCCATACAAGCAGATGTCGATGCAAAATGGAATAAAATTCTTGCTCTTTGCGGCGAAAAATAATTAATAGAAAAATGATTGATTTTAGAAACTTCCGCTTTTTTTTAAAGCGGAAGTTTCTTCCTTTTTACAGCGTTGACAACAATAAAGATTTTTTTTATAATTGCAAAAGATATCAGCAAAGAAATGCTCAAATTTTGCATTTCAAATTAAAAAAAGGAGGAAGCATGAAAAAAGTTTTTGGTTTAGTTATGCTTCTTGCGTTGTTTGTTCCGGCGGCGGCACAGGCAAAAATTAATTTGTACGGGCAGTTTGATGTTTCAGGATATTCTTTTGACGGTTCGATTTCAGGCGTTGAGGCTCCAAGCGATACTTATATGAGGGCAATTTTAGGAGTAAGTTTTGGTTTGGCGGAAAATATTGATGCAAATATGGCGTTATTGTACGGAAGATTTTGGGGCGAATACAGCAGAACTGAAGAGAATGGCCCGGGAGAGTCAACACAATCGGTTTTGGATACGACAAAAATAGCTGAAGCAAATGTAGTGTTTAAAAGAATATTTGACAATGATAAAATGTCTTTAAAAATAGGTAAATTTTTTTACGGAGATAAAGGAAACAGTATTTTTTATATAGGTCCTAGAGATTTGAATTACTACTGTTTCAGCGAACAGCTTGACGGTAAAGGAGCTCTCAGTTTCTTAGATGAATCGGGTATGGACGGCGCTTTGATGACTTTTAACGACAAGGAAAAGAATTTAAAAATAGAAGTCGGTTATTCAAAGCTTTCTTCCGATAATTATGCCGTGAATCCGTCAACATCAAGCGTAAAGTATAATGTTGTTTTTGCAGATATGAAATATAAATATGACGATATGTTAAAATTTCAGGCATATGTTTATGATTTTGAAACTTATAATTCTTCTTCAACGGTCAGAACAAGATATGATTATGCTGGCGTAAAACCTTCCATTGAATTTGATAACTTGAATGCTTCGCTTGAATTAATACAGTCTTTTTACAGTGATAACGGCAATATCGCTTATGACGGAAGCGAAAGATATTTTGCAAAAATTGATGCTTCGTATCAGTTAAATGATTCTATAACTCCTAGAGCTATGTATTTTAGAACCGGAGAAAATTATGATGCTCCGTTTAATAATATTTATTTGGGAATAATGATTACGTCTATAATGTATTATGCCGCCAATTTGGATTTAAGCGGAATTGAATGTTTAAACGCAGGTGTAGATTATCAAATCGGAAAGTTTAAAATACTGGCGGATTATTTTAGATTAGTTGTTTTAAATCAGTATAATCCAATTTATGAAATTGATTTGGCAGCGGAATATTACTATACTGAAAAAATAATTTTTAAAGCAGGAGCAGGATATTATACTGCAGAACATTCAGGGGACAGAAACGCAACAGTTTATAACTTATCTTTGGGTTGGAAATTTTAATTTACAATAAACTTATAAATGTAAAAGCAGACAGAAAAAAATCTGTCTGCTTTTTGTTTGTTTAATATTTAAAATATGAAAAAATCAGGAATTGTAAAATTTTTAATATTTTGCAGGGTCCCAATCCCAAAGTTCTTCCTGATATGTAAAATATACTGAACGTAAAATTCTTTTGAAAGGACTGTTCCTCCCGTTTCCCTGACTGCATATGCCAAGCCATTCGTCATTAAAAAGACCGTCAATTGTCGGACCTCTCCATGCGCCTAACGTTGTATCATGTATTTTTGCAGAACCTACAAGCCACCATCTGTCAAGCCAGCAGTAAACCACTCCGCCTATTGAATTGCCTGCGCCTCTGTCATCCCAGTAACTGTTTTTTTCTATATCCTGCCATGCATTTTTATGATATTTCGCCTGATATGCTTCATCTGTAATGCTTTTCTTGCTGTTGTATGCGTCGCAACCGAATTCCGTTATAATAACAGGACGGTCAAAATCCTGTTTTACTCTCTGCCATAATGTTCCGAATCCGTAAGGCCCGGAATATTGGTTAAAACCCAAGATGTCTATGCTTGGCGCATATTGTGCGAATACTTTGATAAATTTTGTTGTGGCACTGCATACTCCGACAGGATGGTTTTTGTCTATGCTTTTAATCATCTGGCATATTTCTTCAACAAATTGAGCGTATGCTTTCGGTTTTTTAGGAGCGTTTGTTTTTGTTGTTGTTGAATTACCGTCCATGCCGACAGAATCATTTTCATTCCCGAGCATCCACATTAATACATAAGGCTCGTCTTTAAATTCTTCAACCATTTTTCGGACGCTGTCTTTCATATTTTGGCGATGCGTTTTATCGGAATAATCCGTTCCGCTTTGCCAGTCGGCATTGCTTCCTTTAGTATAAGCGCCGAGGAAGTCGCCCATTATTACTCTTATACCAAATCTGGAATATAAATCCATCAATACTTCTTTATTTATGTTTTCACAGTGGTATATTCTGATGGTGTTGCATCCCATTGCCTTCATAAGAGCGAAATCGCCTACCGCGTTTTCATCAATATCCTGGAAATCATTTCTGTTTAAATCTACCCATGAATCGTAAGGTCCGTCGGCTTTTCCATTGCCGTTTATGTCGGTACTCATCCAATCGTTTGTTGCAGGATTGCTTATTCCGACCTGATCCGCGGAATATCCCAAGCCTTTAATAAAATAATTGGTTCCGTTCACTATCAAACGCCAAACGCCGTTCTCGTCTTTTACGGTGCGGACGTCTGAAAGAAGACTGTCCGGAAAAACAAAACAACATATTAATGTAAACAAAATCGGCAGCAAAAAATTTTTTTTGAGCATTTATTTATCGTTTCTATATTTTTCCCAAAGTTTTTTATAAGTGAAGTATGACTTTCTCAGCTGTCTCTTAAAAGGAGAATCTTTCCCGTCTCCTATTGAACATAAACCGAACCACTCTTCATATGCCCATCCGTCAATGAAAGGACCCATCCATTGCCCTGTCAGATCGTGAGCGGACGGATCAAATTCAGGAGGAGTCCCCGCTTTCCACCATTCATCCGTAAATTCAAATATTATACCGCCCAAAGCGTTTCCTGAACCATATCCTGCAAAATTTTCTTCCATGCTTTTCCAGCTTCCTTCATGGTAAAGAGCCTGTTCTTCTTCGTTTCTTTCCATGTCATACATTTTGCTGAAAGCGGAACATCCGTATTCTGTTATAACGACCGGTCTTTCATATATATTTGAAACTTCCTGCCATAAAGTGCCGAACCCTTCTTTACCTCTGTAAGCGTTTGCACCGTATATGTCAAGCTCCGGAGCGTTTTGCGCGCATATATCCATAAATAATAAATCTCCGTTGCATATTGCGACCGGTCTTTGCTGGGGATCCAGCTCTTTTATTCTTTTTGCGCATTCGTTTACAAATTTATAATAAGCGGGAATATCTTTTCTTACATTGCATCCCGTTCCTGCCGATATACCTACTACGCCTACGGAACCGTAATTGTTTTCATTTCCCAAAACCCACATTAAAACATAAGGTTCATCTTTGTATTCCTCAACCATTTTTTCTACGCTTGCAAGCATCTTTTTGCATTGTTCAGGGTTTGTGTAATCAGTTCCCTCAAACCATTCAGCGCCGGAATCAGTACAATACATTCCTATAAAATTTCCTATCATATACATAAAACCATATTTTTCATAACCTTCTTTAAGAAGTTCTTTATTAAAGTTAGGATAGTGGTATAATCTTAATGTGTTTACTCCCATATCTTTCATGAGCTGGAAATCTCCGACAGGCTTTTCTTTTTTATCCTGTTTTTCGTTTTTATTTTCATCAACCCATGATTCGTAAGGACCGTCTATGATATTGTTTTTGTTATAATCTGCGAACATCCAGTCTCTGGAAACGTTTAGCGTTCCGTTGTCCGGAGAAGTCCCTACAGGGTTAGGAGAATAACATATTCCTCTTACAAAATAAGGTTTATCGTCAACGAACAGCTGATAATGTTTATTGTTATACTCGACTAATTTAACTTTCCCTTTGCCTGTGACTTTTTTGATTCCTATTGCATCTAAATCTGCTTTTTTAGGAATCCAGTCTTCGGCTGTTGCGGGAACTATTTTTCCGGGATTTATTACATAATCGTCATTAAATTTTTCATCGTCATATCTGTTTATTATCGTTATTTCGGCATCAACAAGCTTAATTCCAAGATCCTGATGCTCTCTGGTAAGATATTTTATTTTTTCAATTGCTACCGGAGCTATATACCAATGTGTCTTCCAGAAAGTTACGCCGGTTGCTTTAGGAAAGAATACAGCTATTGAATGATAAGCTTTAATTGCTCTTTTATATTTTCCTGCCTGTTCAAGCGCCAAAGCTATGTAGTATTGCCTTACGCCGGGATCTTCCTGAGCAGTTGCCCATTTAAAATAATTTGCCCGGCTGTCGGTTGTGTTTACGAAATTCCATTTATCGCCGTCAAGTTTTTTTTCGGCTTTTAATTTTTTGTATTCCGGATTTTTGTATACGTCTGCGACATTTGGATATATTCCTTCTCCAGAAGCAACTTTTAATCCTGCGAAATCAGAAGGTACGTATTTGTATTTGTTTGTTCCGAGATTTCGGAATTCTCCGTATTTTTCGTAATCAATAATTTCTTCAGTTCCGGGAGTGTAAATCTTAAAAGATTCTGCGGCAGCAGGAGCAGCTTTAGGCTTTTTCCCTGATGCCAAAGCAAAAGAAACAGAGCCTATCAATAATAAAAACGTTAAAAGCGATAAGATTGATTTTTTTGTCATAGAAATACCTCTTGTGTATTATTTATGTTATTTTTTTGTCTTGACTCCGGAAGGAAACTTAAAATGGGCAGTGCAGGGATTGAACCTGCGACCTCCTCCTTGTAAGGGAGATGCTCTCCCTAGCTGAGCTAACTGCCCGTTTTTAAGATTGCAATAGTCTACAATATTCTGATTTATCTGTCAAATTGTTGTATAATGTTTTTGTCGTATAGAAAACAAATTTATGTTTCATAAAAATACAAGGAAAAAACAATAAAGTTGTTTTTTATATAAACTTTAATTATAATGGTAAGAATAATAGATTATTGTCATTATAATTTGGTATAATAACGGTTTTAAGGAAGGAGCTAGCAATGAAACATACGATATCTGTTTTAGTCGAAAATAAATTCGGCGTGCTTGCCAGAATATCTACTCTTTTTGCGGCAAGAGGTTTCAATATTGATTCTTTATCTGTCGGAGAAACGGAAAATTCAAATATTTCCAGAATGACGATAGTCGTGAACGGAGATGATTCCGTTTTGGAACAGGTCGAAAAACAGCTCAATAAACTTATAGACGTTATCAAAGTTTCTAATTTTTCGGAAACCGAATATATTCAGCGCGATTTGGCGTTAATAAAAGTGGCGATTAACAAAAACACAAGAATTGAAGTTATACAAATCATAAATATTTTCAGAGCTAAGATAGTTGATGTTTCCGGCGATTCCGTTATAGCGGAAATTACCGGAGATGAAGAAAAAATAGAAGCTTTTCTCACGCTGCTAAAACCTTTTTCCGTAAAAGAAATGTGCAGAACCGGCATAATAGCGATGGCAAGAGGTTTAAAATAAGACAATACAATTTAAAATAACAAGGAGACTTATCATGTCACAAGAACAAGAAGTAAAGATGTATTATGAAGCAGATGCTGATTTAAACTTTTTAAAAGGTAAAAAAATAGCAGTTTTGGGTTATGGCAGCCAGGGACATGCTCATTCCCAAAATTTGAGAGATTCCGGTTTGGATGTAGTTGTTGCGCAGAGAGAAGGGTCAGATAATTATAAAAAAGCCGTTGAAGACGGATGGAAACCTGTAAGTATTGCCGAAGCCGTAAAACAGGCGGATTGGATTCATATACTTTTGCCGGATGAAGTTCAAAGAAAATTGTGGGAAACAGAAATAAAGCCTAATTTAAAAAAAGGAGCCGTAATCGGTTTTGCCCATGGTTTTAATATAAGATTTAAACAGATAGTTCCTCCTGCGGATAATGATATAGTTATGATTGCGCCTAAAGGTCCGGGACATTTGGTAAGAAGACAATATACTGAAGGCAAAGGCGTACCTTGTTTAATAGCAATTGAACAGAATGCAAGCGGAAAAGCAAAAGAATTAGCTCTTGCTTATGCAAAAGGCATCGGCGGAACAAGAGGCGGAGTTTTGGAAACTACGTTTACCGAAGAAACTGAAACTGATCTTTTCGGAGAACAGGCAGTTCTTTGCGGAGGTTTGGTTGAATTGGTATCCGCAGGTTTTGAAACATTGGTAAAAGCTGGATATAAGCCTGAAATAGCTTATTTTGAATGTTTCCACGAAGTTAAGCTTATTGTTGATTTGATGTTTGAAGGCGGTATAGGTAAAATGAATTATTCCGTTTCAGATACGGCCGAATACGGCGAATATGTTTCCGGAAAGAGAGTAATTACTGATGCGGCAAAAGAAGGAATGAAAAAAGTTTTGGAAGATATTCAGTCAGGTAAATTTGCAAACGACTGGTTAAAGGAAAATGCCGAAGGAAGACCAAATTTTAAGAAATGCAGAGAAGAAATTGCCGGAAGACAGATAGAAAAAGTCGGCGCAAAATTAAGATCTATGATGTCTTGGGTAAAAAATAAATAATGAATAAATTGTTTTTGCTTTTGTTAAAGATAGGCGTTATTTTAACAATAATATGTGTTGCAGGTTATTATTCATTTAATACCGTTATGTCTGCTTTTGTTCAGGAAAAAGCAGATGTGTTGGTGCCGGATTTGCAAGGCAGAACTTT
>Ga0265294_10003126_pt1 | contig 21396 bp, 18 predicted proteins | sample MunlanPumphouse3_FD_192504 | JGI IMG/M metagenome (GOLD analysis project Ga0265294, IMG submission 192504) | Groundwater microbial communities from a municipal landfill in Southern Ontario, Canada - Pumphouse #3 | ecosystem: Environmental > Aquatic > Deep subsurface > Groundwater | place...
CGCACCCTTTCGGGCCTCGAGTATCTCGTCGGTTACCCCTACGGGTGCGTTGAGCAGACGACGAGCAAGATGCTGGCGTCGCTGAACGTGAAGAACTACTACATCGATCGCGACCGGCCTGCAGACTGGGACCGCATCAGGGACACCGTAAACAGCTCGGTTGCCGGCGGTGTGACGAAACTCGTTGTGAACGGCGAGGTAGGCCAGAGCAGTGAAGACGGGGGATGGAGCCTCTGGGGATACGGCGAATCGGAGTCGTCGTCGAGTTCCTACGCGAGTTACACCCTCGCCCGGATCAACATGCCCGACGAAGACTTAAACCGCCTCCTTGTAGGCAATATCACGAACGGCGATACGTTTGAAGATGGCAAAGTGAACTTCGAGAGTCTGATCAAGTGGTTCCACGAACACCCGGACAACCCGGAGAGCGGCACCTGGACATGGAGCGCTCCCGTCTGTCACGCGTGGGTTCCCGAGTCGAACACCGCGTTCGTCATGCTCATCCACGACATGATCAACCAGACAGTGGAACTGGACGACACACACCGCGGCTACATGGAAGACAACATGCGGAACGCCACGCGGTACTTCATCGAGAAAGAGGAGCAGCAGTCCTGGCCGACAGGCGAAGATCAGGCGATGGCGAGGGCACTCGCGCTCTGGGGGCTTGAAGCCTTCGCGATGCCGTCTGATGATGTCAGCAGCAACGAGATAAACGCTACCAAGACGGCTCTGGCGACGTGGCTGATCCAGAACCAGAACAAGGAAGGCAAGGATGACGGTTCCTGGCCTGCGAGTCATTACTATGGCTGGTATGATGGTGGGAGGAAGACCGAAGCGACTGCTTACGCCATCCTCGCGCTGAACGCAACTGGGATCCCTGCCGATAATGGGACTATCCAGGGCGGGGTCAACTGGCTCATCAATCAGTACGAGAAGGGTGGAGGATGGGGATACACCTGGGCCTCCCAGGTTGCCATCGATGCGCTGATCCAGTGCCAGCCGACGCTGGCTGTTGAGGGTACAGTTGATATCGTGATTGACGAAGGTACCGACACGGTAGTGGCAGTAGGCCCCTTCCCGGTGAATACAACACACCCGTGGGTCGAGTACCCGCTGACAAGAGATCAGATGGACACCCTGATGGCAGGTGGGACCCACGTTCGTTACATCGACGGTTCGGGTGGCAACGGTGAAGTGAGAGAGCACACGCTCACTGCGGAGATAACCGATGGCGCCGGCCCGATCCTTGTCAGCGTCGACCACTCGCAGTCGGCCCCGGTCAGAGAGGTCGACGGGACGATCCAGGGAAGCCGGCTGATCCAGTCATTCGGTTACGAGGAAGAGGCCGGGCCCCTGCACGTCTCGACCGATATCGGGGTCCTGAGCGACGACCCGGCTGGAGATGGAGGCTCCAGGTACCTTGTTGAGATTGACTCGGACCAGATGGTCGCTGGCGAGAAGGCCGAGGTAACGATCATGGCCCAGTTCACGGGCGATCCGGACGAGAGAGGCATCACCTCCCCGATGATTGAGATCCCGATTGCCGGGTTCACTTTTGACAACGCTACCGGGATCACCGAGAATGGCATGGATGGTGCATTTGAGTACCTGAACGGCACGACGGGCAACGAACACCCCTCGGTCTTCATCCAGTCCCTCGAGTGGGTGACGGACACAACGATGACCTACAAGTTCAAGATAACCCCTGAAGACCACGGGACGCTGGATCTGGATCTCCGTATCCGGCCGCTCTATGATGACACCGATGTCTACCTGGTCAACGAGACCTTCCAGGTTTTGGGCAGAGGGAATGTTACCGTCAACGTCGTCGGTGAGGATGGTGCACCGGTCACCGCCGACAGCATCGCTCTCGGCGCGGACAGGGTTACCAACAGTGCGAGCCACACCTTCACCGGCATTCTCGAAGGGACCTACCCGCTTGTCGTGAACGAGACCGACTACCCCTCGATCCACACCACGGCCCGGGTCACGCCGGATGCGACGGCGCTCTACAACATAACGCTCCCGTCGTCCCTCATTGACCCGACCCTGGTCTTCTCTGAGGGAGGCGCAGGCAGCATCGCCGGCGTGGCATGGGTGGAGCCCGAGCCGCTCAACGCGGCCCGGAGCGAGAACACCACCTACAACGTGACGGTTCTCGGGAACGGCGGCAAACTCGGCATTGCGCTCGAGTTCCCGATGAGGTACCTGATGAACGGACCTCCGAAGGTGAAGGTGAACGGAGTGGAGACGGAGTATGAGGTACTCAACGGGACGTTTGAGTATCGCCCCGACTACACCTACTCGACCACGAATGCCACTCTGGTAGTCTACAACACGACGGTCAGCAGTAACACGATCGAGATCGAGTTTAAGGGTGGGCTGCTGGGTGATGCGAATGCAAACAATAATGTCAACATATACGATGCCGTTGATATTCTGAACTTTATTGTTGGAAATATCGGAATTGACGAATTCAAAAAATCCTACGAGTATTCCGACGCAACTAGGAATGGTAAAACAGATTTGTTCGATGCAGTGGCTATCTTGAATTTCATGATGGGGGTCGTAGACGAGTATTATGAGGCCCCCCATAGTTGAGGAGTAAATCATGAACCCCAATTTTTCACGCACACTCATTCTTGTAGCGGTTCTGTGCGTATTGTTCACAGCGGTACAGGCAGCGGAAGTGCGCCTCGCCGACGGGCAGCTCATCGTCGCGGGCGTAGACGACAGCATCGGCCTTGGGGGTTTTAACGTCGTTCTCTCGTACGGTTCAGATGTCTCGGTCACCTCGGTCGAAGGTCTTTCAGGCTTTCTGGTGGCAAGTAACATCCGGAACGACGCAGGAATGACCATCATTGCCGGGATATCGGCTGATGGGCTGACGGGAGATGTTCCTGTCGCGTCCGTGCAGGTTGAAGGGACGGGTCCCATCGCGATCGCCGTCAGGGAACTCGGGAATGCACGTGGGGACCCCATTGCCTTCACCAACCCGACATTTGGTGGGACAATCCCTACTCCCGAAACTTCTACTCCGGGGACCCCTGCCCCCGGCACGCCTACGGCCGGGAGCGTGACTCCCGTCCCCACACCGACCGGGATGCCCCAGACGACGGTGACCCCCGCGCCGGGAGAGACGGGCCAGATAGGAGCGACAACGACCGCGACGACTACAACAACGACCGCATCACAGGAGGCATCACCGACACAGGTCGGGGAAACGCCTGAATCGCATGGTGCGGCAGAGAGTACACCAAAAGCGGCTTTACCAGTCTTAATTGCGTTTATTGCAGTTCTTACTGTTGTTGTATTAAATGGAAAGGAATAATAATGACTAAAAATAGAAGAGAACTCATGAAACCGACGAAGTTCAGGATAGCGTGCATACTTCTGCCGTTATTCATAGTTCTCTGTGTCGGTACAGTGGGTGCTGCCAGTAGCGGCACACTCATTGCAACCGATGCACTGAACATCGAACAGGGGAGCGATGCTCCTGTGCTCATCTACCTCAATGGATCGTATGAGCCTGCAGTGCAAGGCTTGCAGTTTAGAGTTCACTACAACGAATCCGTTGCAAATTGTACCAATATTACGTTGAACAGCGATATTTTTGGTAGATTCCTTACACCTCCAGGGGACAGGAGTAGCGGATTTCGTCTTGCACTTGTACCACTTGCGTTGGGAGAAATACCAACCGGGACCTGGCTATGCAACATGACCTTTGAGGCATGGACAGACGATGGGAGTAGAACAGGGATTAATCTCGAATTAGAAGATATCGGGGTTAATGATACTTTTAGATACATTAACGTTACATCTATCCAGAACGGCACCTTCAAAACCGAGGATAAAGTAAAACCGGTGATCAACATCACCACAAAGTCGCCGGTTTCATCCACCTTCAACCTTGCCGGGACAATCTACGATGTCGGCGGGATGATTGGTGGGCAGAGTGAGGCTCAGGCCACCCTGAGGGGTGCAAGCCTGGTGGAGGACATTGTTCTCGACCTCGACGCATCAACCGCTCCGGTCTACACCTTTAATGAACCGGTCACCTGGCCCGACTATGAAATCATCACGGTGACCGTCAACGCAACCGATGCCGCAGGAAATGACAATTCAACAGTAGAATATTTCGAAGTTAAAAACATCGGGTTCTCGGACCCCGAGCCGGCTGATGGAAGTTACATCAATGCTATCCCGGATTACGTTCAGGCATTCTCGACCGGGATAGAATCGGATTCTGTTCAGATGTACCTCGGTAACGCGACCTACGGCCCGATTGACCTGAACCCCACCGTTGAAAATGGCTACGTGAAGAACCGCACCCTGCTTGGCGATCTTTCCGATGGCGAGTACTGGGTGAACGTCAGCGGAACCGACAACTTCGGCGATGAGCGGTGCCTCAACTGGACATTCACGCTCGACGCCACCGCGCCGGTGATCAACTCCTTCACGATCACTGACAGTGACGGTGACGGCTACATCGAGGCCGAGGAGGATCTTACCCTGACATGGGTTGCCACCGATCGGTATTTCAAGAATGTCACCCTCATGGACGTTAACTCGCGCGAGGTTCTCTGGTCCAGCGACGACGCCTCCGGGTCAGATACCATCCAGATAGATGACGGAAACCGCGACCTTGCGTTCCGCGCCTACGACCGTGCGGGCAACTACGACAGCCGCGCATTCCACCTCTACTACGACTACATGATCTGGGTGAACTCGACGAAGGTGGGCGAGGTCTCCGGCCTCGACACGACCTACACTGCGGTGAAGGATGTCAGCAGGACTGCGGTAAGTTCCATCACCCTCTACGGGTGCACTGTAACCCTCCCTACCCTGAACCAGTTGCAAAAGAATGTTACAAACGTCGGCTGGGTCACCCCCGACACCTATGTGGTCGTGGACAAGAACGCTAACAAAACCATTTCCGGAAGCGAGACCTACCAGAATGCCTGGGTTCTCGATCCGAACACGGACCTCGACTTCCTGGTGAAGGTGCCGCACGTCCACAATGCCACCCTCGTCCTCGGTGAGGCAAACGAGTCGTACATTGATGAGCTGATCCGCGGCGGAAGAGGCGGCATGCACTCGGTCAACTACACCGAACTTATCAAGAAGGCTGCCTACATCTTCATCGATGGCGGCTGGGCGAAGGTCACGGTGGATGACGACGGCACAATCTCCATACCCGAACACTCAGGAAACAACATCACTAACGCGGGCAACATCTCGGCAACGCTGCGCCACCCAGATAACCAGGTGGACCTGCACACCGGCTACCGGCTGAGTACGCAGGGCCTGACGGCAATTACGCCCGCTCCCGGCGACTACGCCCTTGCTGCAATCGCCATGGACGGCGACCGGATCGGTCTCCTCGGCGCGATGCCGATTATGGTAATGGAGAGCCCTGACCAGGGCGCGATCACCCCCACGAGTGTGCAGCAGAACGCGACCTTTACCGCGCAGTTCAGGTATGATACACCCTGTGAGCGTCTCGGCGTGGTTGTTCTCCGCAACGTCGCCTATGATGGCAACGCACTCATCGACGCGTTGACGCTCGGTAGGGATACGCTCCGCCTGAACCTCACCTACAACGGTATCGCCGCAACCCAGAAGCTCGCTGGTAATGTCTACGTCAGCCCGAGCAGCGGGAAGTATGTAGTGGCGAACACCAACCAGGCCACGATCTCGACGACAGGCCTTGAACCCGACACCTACCAGGTCTACATGGTAGGGCAGAGCGCCAACGGCACGATGCAGGCCTACGGGCAGCATACGCTCACCATCACTCCGCACGTGACGCCCACGCCCACCGCTCCTCCCCACCACGGTGGCGGCGGTGGCGGCGGCAGCAGCAAAGCCCCTGTCTCTTACACCACGACAGGCACCTTGCTGACCAACAGCGCAGGAACCGTCCTCAAATCCATTAGGGTTAACGCCGAGGACAACGTCGGGAGCCTGCTCATCCCGATCGGCACGAAGGCACTCGACGCAGACGGCAACCCGCTCTCCAGCATCAGCCTCAAACCCCTCACGGGCAGCGATGTCCCGGCGGCTCCGACCGGAGCAGTCTTCCAGTTCGCCGGCTACGCCTATGAGGCTGGACCTGCAGGTGCCACCTTCGAACCGGGTATCACCCTGACGTTCGATATCCCCGACGATGTCTGGGAGACTCTCTACCTCCCGGGCAACCAGCTGACGGTGAAGTGGTACAACCCGGAGACCGATCTCTGGGAGGACCTCCCGGTAACCGTCTCGCCGGGCTCGAAGACCGTGACAGCAACGGTGACTCACTTCAGCACCTTCGCGCTCTTCACCGAGCCCGTGACGACGCCGGTCACCCCAACCGAGACCGCGACCACGGCCCCGGCGACGCAGACCACAACGCCGCCCGGTGAGCAGCCCGGCGAAGGGCTGCCCATGACGATGATCCTCTCGATCTTCGCGGTTGTCGTCATCATCGTAGCGGCCGGATACTTCTTCATGATGCGGAAGTAATCCAACCCAACCCTTTTTTTGCCTGCCGACGGCAAGCAGCGGCTCTCACGTCTATCTGCCGGCCTTTCACAGCAGCCTGCGCGAGTGCCGGGAGCGATTGATACAGCCCCGGAGGGCCACGGTGACGGAACAGGTTCTTGATGGCAGCCCTGCCGGTGCGGCGCCCTCTCCACCGGACTCATCGAAACGCTCCGGGGCGAGATTGCCACTCCGTTCACCATCGATCCGGGGCGGCCCGACCTGGACCGGGGGTGCTGACCTGGGAACCTCAATGTGAGCGTAGCGGCCGCTATAGCGGCTTTCCGAATGCTCTATGAGGGCTTCAGGCCCAAGGGTCAGGAGAAGATGCGGGATCCCGGGATGGGCTGGCGTAGCTGTTCGGAGGTGGGTTTCCGCTCTCCATTTTCGTCTTCAGAACCGGGGTAAAGTTTATTTACGCCAAGAAGCATCGTCCACCACATGAAGAGCATGTTTGGTATCCTTGCCCTCATGGTGATCGCGAGCATCATGATCGCAGGGTGTGTGCAGCCAGAGGGGAACGAAACGGTGACCCCTGGCACAACACCGGGACTCACCGAAACCCCGATGGAAACAGAAACCCCGATGGAAACGGAAACCCCGATGGCAACGCCGACGACACCGATGGAGACCGAGACACCGATGGCAACGGCAACAACGCCGATGGAGACAGAAACCCCGGTGGGGACCGAGACACCGGTAGGAACGGCGACGACACCGGCGGGAGACGGAACCCCGATGGCGACGACCCCCGCGGGCGCGACAGAGACCCCGCCGGGACCGCCGGCGGCAGCCGTTGCTGACGAGATCGTCTCCATCACCGACGGTGGCTTCGTGCCGAACACGATCACCGTTCCATCCGGCACCACGGTCGGATGGACAAACGACGCCTCGTCGAACCAGACTGTAACGGGGACTGGGGATATGTCGTTCTTCAGCTCCGATCTGCTCCAACCGGGCGATTCGTACAGTTACCCCTTCACTACCGTGGGCAACTACACCTACCAATCACAGACGTCCGGGTCCACCGGGACGGTCATCGTCACCGCCAATACAACCACCTGATCCTCCTTTTTCCCGTCGGGCGGTAATCGTAGGGGGGCCTTGCGGACCCCCTTACGATCGCCGGTATGCCCCGGCCGCCTCGACCAGTCTTTCGGCGAATCCCTTTGCGAAGTAGGCGTGGGTATACTGCCCGACCGCGTTCTGTGTGATAAGCCCGTCCCGGCCGCCGTCGATCCCCCGGCCCCGGAGGAGCTCCAGGGCAAAGCGTGCGTCGGGAGCACAGTCGAGACGTGAATAATGGAATTCGTGGCCCCGGAAGGCTGACCCCGGTGCAAGGACCGGTGTAGCGCCGACAACCCGGGCCTCCACGTAGCCGAGAGCCTGGATACGGCCCGTCATCTCCGTTGCTGCGGGGAAGACACCTGCCATCGGGTAGTCACCCTCGTCAGTTGCGAGCCGCTCGGTGAGATAGGCGAGTCCGCCGCACTCGCCGTAGACCGGCATGCCGTCGTCGACCGCCTGGAGGATGTCTTCCCGGCACCGTGAGGCAGCGAGCGCCCCCGCGTGAAGCTCCGGGTAGCCTCCTCCGAGGTAGAGGGCATCCACATCCGGGAGCCTGTCCGTCATCGGCGAGAAGAAGACCAGGTCCGCCCCTGCCCGCGTGAGGCGATCGAGGTTGTCGGCGTAGTAGAAGCAGAACGCCTCATCGCGTGCGACGCCGATCCGGACCTCAGCCTCAGACCGGCCGGGGTTCTCCGCCGGCGCCAGGGATGAGGCCGACCGGGCGAGATCGATAATGCCGTCGATGTCGCACGCCTCCTCCGCCACTGCACCGAACCCGGCCATCGCCCCGGTTTCGGCTGCCATCGCGAGCCCGAGGTGCCTGCTTTCGACCGCGAGATCCTGTCGCCGCGGGACTCCCCCGTAGATCGGGAGGCTTTTCGTCTCCTCGATCATGGCCAGGTGGCGGGAACTCCCGATCCGGTTGAAGATCGTCCCGGCGACCCGGACGGCCGGGTCGAACCCCGCATAGCCACGGATCATGGCATGGACGCTCCGTGACGCACCCCCTGCATCCACTACGAGAAGGACCGGGGCGTCAAGGATCTTTGCGACGTGCGCTGTGCTCGCGATATCGGTCCCTTCGAGACCGTCGTAGAGCCCCATGACACCCTCGATGACGGCGAGATCAGCCCCCGCAGAGGATCGGACGAACGTCTCCCGTACGCCTGCCTCCCCCATCATGAACGGGTCGAGGTTGCGTGAGGTCCGGCCGCAGATAGCCGAATGGTGCGTAGGATCGATAAAATCCGGGCCCACCTTGAAGGGCTGGACGGCGAGTCCCCGGGCGGCGAGCGCCGCCATCAGGCCGCTTGCAAGCGTGGTTTTGCCGCAGCCGCTGTGGGTTCCCGCGACGATTACTCGTGGAATCTGGCGCATAACGTTCCTGTAGTGTTGAATACCGCAGAAGATAAATATGACCTGCGACAACTACTTAAATCAAATAAATTTGCCTTACAACAAGCATGTTTGACTGTGCCGCCGACGCGGCTGCAGTCCATAGGTGATATCATGCACATCATGGAAGGATTCTTACCAAGCCCCTGGTGGGAGATCTGGTTCTTCGTCTCCCTGCCCTTCATCGTTATCGGACTGTACCAGCTCAACAAACTGGTGCAGGAGAAACGGGAAGCCCTGCCGCTCCTCGCCGTCGCAGGCGCCTTCGTCTTCGTTCTCTCCTCGCTCAAACTCCCCTCGTTCAATGGGAGCTGCTCCCACCCCACGGGGACCGGACTTGGCGGTGTCCTCTTCGGCCCCTGCATCGCCGCCGTCCTCGGGCTGATCGTCCTCATCTTCCAGGCGGTCTTCCTCGCGCACGGCGGGATCACCACCCTCGGGGCAAACGTATTCTCGATGGGGATCGCAGGGCCGGCCGTCGCCTACTTCATTTATAAGGCCGGAACCCGGGCGGGCGCAAACACCTACGCGACGGTCTTTTGCGCTGCAGCCCTCGCGGACCTCGTCACCTACGTCGTCACTTCGGTCCAGCTCGCCCTCGCCTTCCCGGGAACCGCCGGGTTCCTCGGGGCATTCTCAGCCTTCGCCGCAATCTTTGCCGTCACCCAGGTGCCGCTTGCCATCATCGAGGGCGCGGTCATCATGCTCGTCTTCAAGTACATCGTCCAGCTCAAGCCCGAGATCCTCACCCGCTTAAACCTCCTCTCCGAGAGCACCGTTACGAAACTCCGGGAGGCCGCAGCATGAAGTATGGGATGGAGCTCGCGGTCGCCGCGCTCATCGTCGTCTTTGCCGCCGTCTTTCTCTTCCAGGACGCCGCGATCCAGGCCACCCTCGGCGACGGGGAGGAGGCATGGGGCGGGGCGGACGGCGAGGCCGCCGGACTCATCGAGGCCTCCGGCTACGAGCCCTGGACCGGGCCCCTCTGGGCACCCCCGAGCGGGGAGGTCGAGTCGCTCCTCTTCGCCCTGCAGGCCGCCATCGGCGCCGTGATCATCGGTTACGTCTTCGGCTACTGGCGAGGCAGCAGGAGAACCGCCTGATTTTTTGGTAATCCGGCAAACAGGGTGAGAGAATGTACGAGGTGCTCGAAGACTTTGCCCAGACAAACGGTCTGCGGGAGACGAACCCGGGACTCAAGCTCTTCATCGGGCTCGCAAGCATCCTCCTCTGCGTCTCGTCGCCCGGCCCCGTCGCACCCCTGCTGGTCGCGGCCACGATGAGCGCCGCCATCCTCGCCCTCGCGAAGATCCCGGCACGGTTCTACGCCCGGCTTCTCCTCGTCCCGGTCTCGTTTTCGGTGATGAGCATCGCCGTGGTCCTCTTCATCACCGCAGGCGGGGCGGTGCTCCTCGAGGTCCCCGCTCTGCCCCTCGCGGTCACGGCGGACGGCGCGAACCTCGCCCTTCTCCTCCTCACCCGGGTCTTCGGCGGCATGTGCTCGCTCTACTTCATCGCGCTCACGACGCCGATGACCGAGATCTTCGACATCCTCCGGAGACTCCGGGTGCCCGCCGCCTTCATCGATCTCTCCCTGCTCACCTACCGGTTCATCTTCATCCTCATCGAGGAGGCCGGCCAGATCTACCGCTCGCAGGTGATGCGTCTCGGCTACGGCCGGTTCCGGGAGTCGGTGCAGTCCTTCGGGATGCTTGCCGGAGTGCTCTTCATCCGGACCTGGGAGAGCGGCGAAGCCCTGATGCTCGCGATGGACGCACGCTGTTACGACGGCAGGCTCGGCATCCCCGCCGATTCCCGGCCGGTCTCAATCCCCGCCCTCGCGACGGCCCTGCTCTATCTCTCGGCCGTCTTCGGCGTCTCGCTCTCTACCGGAGGTCCGGTACTCGTATGACGACACCGCTGCTTGAAACCGACAACGTCACCTACACCTACCAGAACAGCCCCGCCGCCCTCGCCGGGGTGAGCGTCCGGATCGACGCCGGCTCAAAGACCGCCCTCGTCGGCCCGAACGGTGCCGGGAAGTCGACGCTTCTTCTGATGCTCAACGGCATGCTCAGGCCCGCCTCGGGGGAGGTCCGTTTCGGCGGCAGACCGCTCGCCTACGATAACAGAAGCCTCCGTGATCTCCGCCGCCGGGTCGGGTTCGTCTTCCAGAACCCCGACGTCCAGATCATCGCCCCGACCGTTGAAGCGGACGTGGCTTTCGGGCCGGTGAACCTCGGTCTTCCTCCCGACGCCGTCCGGCGGGCGGTCGGGGATGCGCTCGGCTACGTGGGGCTCCGGGGCTACGAGAGGCGGCCGCCCCACCACCTCTCCGGCGGCGAGAAGAAGCGGGTCGCCATCGCCGGAATCCTCGCGATGGAACCAGAGGTGCTCGTCTTCGACGAACCGACGAACACCCTCGATCCCGCAAGCTCCGAGGAGGTGATGGAACTCCTCGACGAACTCGCTTCCGGCGGCCGGACGGTGCTGATATCCACGCACGACGTCGAACTCGCCTACCGCTGGGCCGACTCGGTCCTCCTGATGGAACGGGGACGGGTGCTCGCCAGGGGTCCACCCGAAGAGGTCTTCTCGGACCACGCCCTCCTCGCAGCCGCCCGGCTGAAACCCCCCGCCCTCCTCGACCTCTACAACGAGCTCGATCTCAGGGGCGTCATCGACGGGGGCGTCCCCCCGAAAAGCGTGCTCGAGTTCACCGACCGGATCGAGCGGCAGATGCACGGCCACGCACCGGCCCGGGACGGGGCCGGGACAATCTACCTCTGCAACGCCGACCGGACCGGCGGGGACGCGATCCTGCGGCTCATCGAGCAGGGAACGGTCGAACATGTCGGGGCGATGGGCACCCGCGCGAAAGAGTTCGCCAACCGGGAGCGGATCCTCCTCGATTACACCTACGGCGTCATCGACAAGTGCATCTTAAAAGCCCTCATCGGGGAGAACTCGCTCATCATCACCACCGGGGGTATGGTCGAACACGTCCGCCACCGTATCGGGGAATACAGTGCCGAGAGCGGGCAGGCGCTCGCGGTGATCCCCGTGCAGGACCAGGCGAGCCCCGGACCCGTCAGGGAGAGCATCCCGGAGTAAAAGGGAGCAGAATGTCGCTCGGATGGACGGGCAGGCGCTGGACATTCGTTTTTCCGGGAGGTCTGCGGTCGCCGGGCGAAGGTTAATCCGATGTCGGTACCTTTTGGGTACCCCATGATGCTCGAACAGGTGCTGCAGCAGATATCGGAGCAGGTGAAACGGAAGTGGATGTGCCTGCCCGACCACAAAACGAAGATTGTCTGTACCATCGGGCCCTCATCACGCTCCCGGGAGGTGCTCGCCCGGATGATCCTCTCAGGTATGAACGTCGCCCGGCTCAATCTTTCCCACGGATCGTTCGACGAGCATCGGGAGAACATCAAAAACATCCGTGCCGCCGCGGAGGATGCGGACCTCCCGGTCACGATCCTGCTCGACCTCCCCGGGCCGAAGATCCGGGTAGGCATGCTCGCAGAAGAGCCCATGATGCTCCACAAGGGCGAGACCGTCACCCTCGTCGCTGCCCCGGCATCGGACGACCCCTCCGTGATCCCTGTCGATTTCGAGCAGTTCCCGCAGCTGGTCTCGCCGGGGGGCACCATCTTCCTCAGCGACGGGTTCCTCCAGATCCGGGTCGACGAGGTTGCCGGGAGTGCTGTCCGGGCGATGGTGGTCGTCGGCGGCCCCCTCCTCTCGCGTAAGGGGATGAGCCTTGTGGGTGGCGGGGGGATCCTCGCGGTCAGCGCCCTGACCGAACGTGACCTCGAGTGCATCGAGTTCGGACTCGCCGAGGGGCTCGACACCTTCAGCATATCCTTCATCCAGCGGGCGGAGGAGATCAGGAAGGCCCGGGAGTATGCCGCGCGGTCCGGGAAGTCCATCAAGGTGATCGCGAAGATCGAACGGCAGGAGGCGCTCGCAAACCTCGACGAGATCCTCCGGGAGGCCGACGGGGTCATGATTGCCCGGGGCGATCTCGGGGTCCAGACTCCCATCGAGGAGGTACCCGCGGTGCAGAAGCGGATCATCCAGAAGGCCAACATTCTCGGCCGGCCGGCGATCACCGCCACCCAGATGCTGATGTCGATGACCGACAACATCCGGCCGACCCGGGCGGAGGTGACCGACGTCGCGAACGCCATCCTCGACGGGACGGACGCCGTCATGCTCTCCGAGGAGACGTCCATCGGGAAGTACCCGGTCGAGACAGTCGCGATGATGGCGAAGATCGCCCGCTCGACCGAGGAAGAACGCGCAAGCGTCGGGGCAGGGTGCGCCCCGCTCGACTACTTCCGGCGGGGGAAGGGGCGGGAAGAGATCACCGTCAACGACGTCGTCTCCTTAAACGTCATCGAAGCGCTGGACGCGCTCGGCATCCGGTACGTGCTGACACCCACCCGCTCCGGGAGCACACCGAGGAACATCTCCCGGTTCAAACCCGAGGCCTGGATCCTCGCGTTCACCCGAAACCCGAGCACCCTCAAGTTCCTGGCGTTCTCATACGGAGTCTGCCCGTTCCTGATCCGGAGCGAGAAGGAGTACTGGCACGGGGCGATTCTCGACTCGATCCGGGACTCGGGGCTTATCGAGCCCGGGGAGCGCGTGGTGTTGACCGAAGGAGTGTCCCCGGGGCGTGAAGGGACCGACTCGCTCATCATCCTGACGGTCGATTGAGAGGGAATGCCCTCCGGAGATCCCTCCGGGATCCTCCGGCACGCAAACCCTATCCCGGTGGAGGGCGAACACTCATCAATCATGGAAGCCATCATTCCGGGAGAACAGGATGGCGTTCTGAAAGAGAAGACCGCACGTCTCTCGGTCGCGTCGAACACACTTCTGGTCGTGGCGAAACTTGCCGTCGGTTTCGCCATCGGATCGGTCGGTATCATATCCGAGGCAATCCACTCCGCCATCGACCTGATAGCCGCTGTCATCGCCTACTTCTCGGTCAGGCAGTCGGCCCGGCCTCCCGACGAGTGCCACACCTTCGGGCACGGGAAGTACGAGAGCATATCGGGGCTCCTCGAAGCGGTCCTGATCCTCGCGGCCGCCGTCCTGATCATCAACGAAGCGGTGAGAAATCTCCTCGGCGGGGAAGGAACGCTGAATGTCGAGGGGCTTGGGCTCGGCATCGCCGTCATGCTGCTCTCGGCCGGGGTGAACTTCTACGTCTCCTCCCGGCTGATGACGGTGGCGAAGAAGACCGAGTCGATCGCGCTCGAGAGCGACGCCTGGCACCTCAGGACGGACGTCTACACCTCCGCCGGGGTCGTCGTCGGGCTTGTCCTGATCCGGCTGACGGGTCTGGTGGTCCTTGACGCCCTCATCGCGCTCGTGGTCGCCGCCATCATCCTCCGGGCGGCATTCGACCTTATCCGGCGCTCGTTCGAGGATCTCGTCGACCGGAGTCTCCCCGCCGACGAGGAGGCGCGGATCCGGGAGATCATCAGCGGGTACTGCACGGACGTCATCGATTTCCACCGGCTCCGGACCCGCCGGTCGGGGCCGAACAGGTTTGTGGATCTCCATATGGTCGTTCCGCGGACCGCGACCCTCGAGGAGGCGTATGGCATCGTGAAACAGGTGGAGGACGATATCCGGCGGGAGTTCCCCCGGGCGAACGTCACGATCCGGGTGCAGCCCTGCACCGGCGAGGACTGCGCCTCCTGCGGGGTCTTCACCACCTGCCCGGAGTGCGACCGGCTCGCCCTCTGCGGGAGGTCAAAAAAAGAGGAGTAAAAGGCCAGGGATTCCTACCGCCAGGAGAAGAGGCCCCGAACCTGCATCTCTTCGCTCGCAAGGGTTCTCAGCCGATCCTGCTCCTGCTCGATCGTCCCGACCTGCTCCCGGAGCATCGTCCGGGTCTCGTCGTCACAGGTGCAGTTCTCGACCAGGCGCCGGAGTTCCGTGGCGCGCTCCCGGTTCTGCTGCGCCTCCTCCTCGATCATCCGTGCGGCCTGTGCATCACCCCCGAAGAGGAACCGCATAAAGGCGTGCCGGGTCCGGATCTGCTCTTCGGCCTCGAAGGTCTTCTGGACCGAGTTGTTGATCTCCCGGGCGATGGCGGAGACGTTCTCTCCTATGCCGCCGGTCCGGTTCTCAGCGCCGAGCAGGGCGTGGACGGCGAGCCGGACCCGGTCCCGGTCTGGAACATTCTCTTCCCACTGCGGGGTCGTATTCTCCGAAGCCCGCACCCGGTCCCCGGAGGTCTCGTTCTCCCCTATCCTCATCCGCTCCCGGTCAGGGATGCTCTCTTCTGCGCTAGAGGTTGCATTCTCCTCCGCCCTCACCCGCTGCTCTCCTCGCGGTGTCGTGTTCGTCTCGCCGTTCCCGACCTGCTCTCCCCCCGGGCTGCCGTAGCTCCCGGAAGCGGCGGCCGCGAATCCCGGGAGAAGGAGGAAGACGATCATGGCTGCTGCAATGATGCGCTTCACCGATCTTCACCTCTGGTGATAGAGAGATCGGGATGGACCTTTATACAATAATCGAACCGGGCGGTTCAACGCACTTATAGCAGCAGCACAAGAACGAGGCAGGCCACGACCGGGATGACAAGGTTGTCGTCCACGGGGCTCACCAGTTCGGCGAGGGCCGTGGCCGCAGCCGTCGTGAGGGCGATCGGCGGCGGGACGAGAAGACAGAGAACGATCGCCGTCACCGCGATCCCGGCAAGCGTCCCCTCCAGAGACTTGTGGTTGTAGATCCGGGTTCTGCCGAATCGGGCGCCGGCGAGGGTGGTGACGCTGTCGAGGAGCGAGAGCACCACGAGCCCGATGAAAGCGATCTCTTTACCGAAGAAGACCAGGCAGAAGAGGGCTCCGAGCGCGAAGAAGAGCGCCCCTTTGCCCGGGACAGCGTCCCGCCGCTCAAGACCCGCGATGACTCTTGAAACAACCGGTATGGTGTAGCCCCGGGCGATGGCGTCGGAGAGGATGAACCCCGCGAAGAGGGTGAGCACGAGTGCCGAGAGGACAAGGTTGCGGTCAAAGAGGTGGACAAAACCCGCGATCCCGAGACCGAAGACGAGGTGGACGACCTGCCGGAGCGACTCGTTCATCACACCAGAGGTTGGTGCCGGACCGGTTAAACCCTCTGCAGGCAAGGTCGGGGAAGAGCGGAGGCAAATCATGCCGATTAATTACTCTTAGAACGCATACATCCTCCAGGAACTGACAGATGGAATCATTCAATCATACCGGAGGAAGCGCTGCCGAGGCCAGGGATCTGGATGCCGTCGCACGGTTTTATGTCAAGTGCGCGCTCTGGCTCGGGGTGCACGATCCGAATTTCGTTGAGGCGTACTTCGGTCCGGCGGCGGTGCGGGAGGAGGCGCTCATGGTCACGGTCCCGCCGGACCGTGTTGCCGGGTACGCCGCCGATCTCCTCGCGACCCTGGACCGGATCGATCCCGATCGACTGGAGGGCGCCGGTCGCATGCGCCACGCCTGTCTCCAGGGCATGGTCCGGGCGCTCGAGGCCCGCGCCGGGCTCCTCGCGGGGATGACTATCTCCTTTGATGCCGAAGCGGAGGCGCTTTTCGGTGTCGCGGCGCCGGAGGACGAGCCGGCCTGGTACGAGGGGTTGCACGCAGCACTCGACGCCGACCTCCCCGGGACCGGCGACCTTCCCGGGCGCTACCGGACATTCATGGACTCGTTCATCATCCCGCCCGATCGGCTGGAACAGGTCTTTGCAGCCGCATTTGCCGAGAGCCGCCGCCGGACCGCTGAACATCTGCCGCTCCCGGCGGGGGTGCGTCTCGAGGCCGCGTATGTCACCGGGGAGCCGTGGGAAGCCTGCAACCGCTACCTCGGGGACGGGACAAGCCTCGTCCGGGTGAGCGCCGACCTGCCGGTCACCATCGACCGCCCCCTCACCTACGCCTGCCGCGAGGGCTACCCCGGCCACCACACGATGTGGGCGATCCGGGAAGCGGGCCTCGTCCGTGCCAGGGGCTGGATCGAGCACTCGGTCGTCCCGCTCGCATCACCGCTCACGACGGTCGCCGAAGGAGCCGCCCGGCTTGGGGAGGAGATGATCTTTCCCGGTTCTGAGCGGGTGGGGTTCCTGGAGGAGGTTCTCTTCCCACTGGCCGGGTTCGACCCGTCCGATGCCGCTCTCGTCGACGCCGTCAGCACTGCGGCTATGGACCTGGTCCTCTTGGGGAATGCCCGGGTGGCCCGCGGGTTGATCGGCGGTGCGCTCTCGCGTGAGGAAGCGTACGGGTTCCTCCAGGACGTCCTGCTTCTCGACCCCGAGACGGCGAAGGCCCACCTCCGGTTCATCGAGGAGTTCCGGGCCTACCCGGTGGCCCTGAGCGAGGGATACCGGCTCGTCCGTGACTACGTCGGGAGCGGGACGGACCGGTGGGAACGTTTCGCCCACGTCCTCACTGAGCCGGTGCTGCCCGGCGACCTCACCTCGAGCGGCAGTCCCGGATGAAGGCCCGGGCCTCTTCGTCGGTGATCGCGTAGGTTGCCTGGGCATCGAGCGCGGCTACCCGGAGGATCACCGCGACGTCGTCGAGGCGCCGCTTATGGTCGCCGCGGACGTGCTTTCTCACCTCGCGCAGGGTCTCGAGCGCGGTCGCGACGTTCGCGATCGTGCATAAGGCGCTCTCCCGGGTGCCGGCATCGACAGCTGGGAGGACGCGGGGCGGCCGGGTGACGGGGACAGGGGTCATGCTACCTATCCTTGCGCTTCATGAACTTGAACCTGCTGGAACCTCTGCAGATAACGTATTAACCCCAAAACCCCAACCTGAATTGAGTATCTCCCTGCCGGAGATCGACCCATGAGCGCAGACGATACGACCAATATACCCGGACCGGAGGACTGGAGAGACCTACTCACAAACCCTTACCTTGCCGGCCCCATAAAATTCATTCTGCCGTTCGCCATCGCTCTGGCTATTTTCGTGGCGCTCTACCTGATCGAGCCCTACCAGCAGTTCCTCGTAATCTCGGGGCTGCTTGCCGCCTACTTCTTCCCACCGGCCGGGAAGGAGTCGATCATTCCCATCGCGATCATGATGGGTTATCCCTGGTGGCTCGTCACCCTCGCGATAGTCCTCATGGATGTGGCCGTCTCCCTCTTCGTCGTCTGGAACTTCGATCTGGCCCTGAAGATCCCGCTCATCGGTCGCCTGCTCGAGAGCGGGATGACAGCGGGCCGGAACTACACCGATGCCCGGCCCTGGCTCCGGCGGTTCTCGACAATCGGGCTCATCCTTCTGGTATTCTTCCCGCTCCAGGGAACAGGAGCAATGAACGGGGCAATCCTCGGGCGGCTGCTCGGGCTGGATATGTACCGGGTTTTTTCATGCGTCTGTATCGGGTCGCTTGCCTCCAGCCTCGCCCTCGCTCTCGGCTCCGACGCGCTCCTGGACATCTATCACCAGAATCCGACGCTCGGGATCGGCATTGTGGCCGCGATCGTCGTCACAGTTCTTGCCGCCGTCGCCAGCCTGAAACTGCGCGAGAAACGCCTCCGGGAACGGACGCCAAGGTAACGGAAATAGCGGCTCAGTTGAAATGCTTCACACAACCTCTGAATAGCACTCAGTTACCAATAGAGGTGGTAATGTGACCCCACGCGAAGACGCGAAATTGGCAACGGTGTTGGTGGTTCCCTTCGCGTCTTCGCGCCTTCGCGTGAGACTAATCTGAGAGGGGCAACAAAGCCGAAATAGCAGTAATTATGCCTTCCGGCATCCTTTCCATTTCAGGGAATCCTGATGAGTTCTCACGTATATCTATGCATCATCGCCGCCCTGGCGATCCTGGTCGCCGGTTGCGTGGCGGATCAGTCGGCGGCGACGAGTGCCGCCGCGGTCGACGGAGACGCTGCGGCACTCCTCATCCGCCTGCAGTCCGAGATCACCGAGGCGCTCGAGGATCTGGACGACCGCCTGGCGTATGCCGCATACGACCTCGGGAAGACCGGTCTCTCCGGCGACGACGCTCGCGGGATCCTCGCGAACCTCTCCGCCACCGATCCGTCGATCGTCGACTGCGTGGCAGCCGACGCGGGAGGCACGATCGTTGCCGCCGAGCCGGCGGCGTACCGCGATGCCGAGGGCACGAAGATCCGGAACCAGAGCCATGTCCGTCACATCCTCATGACGAAGCGGCCGATCCTGAGCGAGATGATCACGGTTGTAGAAGGGTTCCCGGCAACGGTCATCGCCGCACCGATCTTTGATGACGAAACCGACGGGAGCCGGTTCGTCGGGTTCGCCGCCACTGTATTCCGGCCGGACGACCTGATCGCCGGCGTCGCCGGCCCGGCGGCGAACGGCACCCCGTACCAGGTGATGGTCATCCAGACGGACGGGCGGGTGCTCTACGACACCGACCCGGCCCAGATCGGGAAGATGACATTTGAAGATCCACTCTACGCGGACTACCCCGAGCTGCTCGACGTGGCCCACCAGGTCGCCGACGAGCGTTACGGCACCGCGACCTACGAATTTACTGCCGATGGGCAGACGGTGCAGAAAGAGATCACCTGGACGACGGCCGGGCTCCACGGGATGGAGTGGCGCGTGGCGGTGATCCAGGCGGTGGGGTGAGAGATAACCGGCACGGGCTGCTCGTGCTGTTCGGATTGGGCTGCTGGGAGTGTATGGGGATCCCCTCCCGATCCGGTTACCCCTTTTTGTAGGTACGTAGTTTTGAATCCAATAGTATACTCCATCCCTCGCAGAACCCGCGCCTGGCCGGGGTCGGCGGCCGGGATGTTGAACCAGACGATTGTCGGCATATGCCCCTCGGTGGAGGCTGCGGTGGATAACCCTTTCCCCGGCTGAAACCTTTTATAGCCGGGCGCGGATAGGAGTGGGCCATGGCGGGACTGGAGATGCGCCGGTTCGGAAAGACCGGGCGGGAAGTCACGTGCGTCGGACTCGGGGGAGAGGGGGTTCTCAGGACGTACGGGAGACACGAGGAGGCAAATGCCGTCATCATGGAGGCCATTAATCAGGGGGTCGTCTACTTCGATTCGGCGAAGGCCTACGCGGGGAGCGAGGATTACTATGGCGAGGTCTGGGTGAGTCGTCCCGACCTCCGGGCGCCGATCTTCCAGGCAAGCAAGTCGGCGAGCCGGGCACACGCGGGCGCCGAGATGGATCTCCTTGAGACCCTCCAGAGGATAGGCATCGAGACCCTTGACCTCTGGCAGATCCACGACGTCCGGACCTTCTCCGAGATCCGGGAGATCGAGGAGGCGGGCGGCGCTCTCGAGGCGTTTGTCGAGGCTAAGGAGAGGGGCATCGTCCGGCATATCGGGGTGACGGGGCACCACGACCCGGATGTCCTCTCGCACGCGGTAAAGAACTGGCCGGTCGACGCTGTAATGATACCCGTCAACCCGGTGGAGGGGGCGCTCGGGGGTTTCCTCTCCTCGACGCTCCCCGCCGCGAGGGAGCAGGGGGTCGCAGTCATCGGAATGAAGGTGCTCGGCGGGTCGAACTACCTCGTCCCCGGTGCAGGAGTGACACCGGAACTCCTCGTCCGCTACGCCCTCGCCCAGGACATCTCTGTCGCGATCGTCGGCTGTTCGACACCTGCAGAGGTGCAGGCGCTTGCCGCCGCCGGGCGGAGCGGTCCTCTGCCCGACGACGAAGCGGCGGCGCTTGTCGAAGCGTTCCGCCCCTATGCCCGCGAGCTCGCGTACTACCGGGGATTCTGGTGAGGCGGTCCCGGCAAAATCCCTATTCTGGTATCGATATATGCCGGCGGCACCAATCTCCGGGGAGAGGATAGATCACTATGACAACCAGGGGGCCCCACCGGCTCCGAGCACTCAGGAACCGCATTGCCGCATCGCCGGACGCAATTCTCGTACTGGTCGTGCTCGTCATCTTCATGGACATGATGATCTACGGTCTTCTCATCCCGGTCTTCCCGCAGTACGCACCCCGGATCGGGGTGGACGAACAGGTCATCGGGGTCGTCTTCGGGATTTACGCCGCCATGCTCCTCATCTTCTCCATCCCCATGGGCCTCCTCTCCGACCGGGTGGGCCGCCGTCCCCTCATCGTGGTCGGGATGCTCCTCCTCGCGCTCGCGACGGCTCTCTTCGGGTTCTCTACCACGTTCACGCACCTGGTCGTCGCCAGGACCGTCCAGGGGGTATCGGCCGCGGCCACCTGGTCCGCCGGGCTTGCGCTCCTCGCCGATACCTGCGACCCTGCCCGGCTCGGGGAGAAGATGGGCATCGCGCTCTCGGCGGTCGGGGTCGGGACGATCCTCGGGCCGGTCGCCGGGGGGCTGCTCTTCGAATACGCGGGTTACATGGCGACCTTCCTCGTCCCGGCGGTGCTGGTGGCCTCTGTCGGCCTGCTCGTTC
>Ga0265294_10003127_pt1 | contig 21378 bp, 20 predicted proteins | sample MunlanPumphouse3_FD_192504 | JGI IMG/M metagenome (GOLD analysis project Ga0265294, IMG submission 192504) | Groundwater microbial communities from a municipal landfill in Southern Ontario, Canada - Pumphouse #3 | ecosystem: Environmental > Aquatic > Deep subsurface > Groundwater | place...
GGAAGGAGTGGCATGTTCGGGGGAGAGAACCTGAGCACAATTGATGGGAAGGGGAGAACCAGTATTCCGGCCAAATTCCGGGAAACACTGGCTGATCTCTTTGGTGATGATCGTTTTGTGATTACCAAAGCCACCCCGATAGATTTCGGCGACGGCACCTATGGCCGGGGTCTGTCGGTCTATCCTGTCAACGAATGGCGCGAACTGGAAAACAAAATTCTGGCCAACGAGGGTGATTTCACCTCAGTCCAGCTCAACAGCATCAAACGCCAGGTACTGGCCCCGGCTGTCGAGTGCAACGCCGACAAACTCGGTCGGGTACTGATCCCACCGGCTCTGCGCGCTCATGCCGGGCTGGAGCGGGACATCTGGTTCGTTGGCATGGGCAAGCGCTTCGATGTCTGGAGTAAGGAGGGCTACGGCAGGGTCAATGCCCAGGATGAAAAGAACTTCCCGCAGGAATCCGAGGCGCTGGCCGCGCTGGGGATCTGAGTGTCTGAATTCCGCCATCAGTCGGTCATGCCGGGCGAGGTCATCCGCTTTCTGGAGCCCAAGGCTGGCGGCATCTATCTGGACGGCACCCTGGGCGGAGCCAGCCACGCAGCACTGATCGCCGCACATTGCACCCCCGGCAAAGGTCTGTTGGTGGGGATCGACCGCGATCAAGCAGCACTGGAGGCAGCCAGACAGCGCTTGGCAGAGTATGGTGACAGCGTCCGGTTGGTCCATGGGAATTTTGCAGACCTGAGCGCCCATCTTGACCAGCTTGGTATTATCTCACTGAATGGATTTCTCCTCGACCTTGGGGTTTCCTCGCACCAGCTCGACTGCGGGGAACGCGGTTTCAGCTTTCAGCAGAATGCAGCGCTGGATATGCGCATGGACACCAGCAAGGGCGAGACAGCAGCCGACCTTGTGAATGATCTGTCCGAAGCTGAACTGGAGCGAATCATCAAGGAGTATGGCGAAGAGCGCTGGGCAAAACGGGTTGCCGCCTTTATCGTCAAGGCCCGCTCGAAAACACTGATCGAAAGTACGCTTCAACTGGTGGACATCATTAAAGGGGCCATCCCGAAAGCAGCATGGGAGGAGCGGCTCCACCCGGCTACTCGTACTTTCCAAGCACTGCGGATCGCGGTAAATCACGAGCTCGAAAGTCTTGAACAGGGGTTGCGAAGCGCCATCGACCGCCTGAAGCCGGGTGGACGGGGTGTCGTTATCTCGTTTCACTCGTTGGAGGACCGTATCGTCAAGCACATCTTCCGCGAGTACACCACCGGCTGCATCTGCCCCCGAAATCTGCCGGTCTGCGGCTGCGGCAACACGCCACAGGCAAAGATTCTGACCGGCAAGCCGGTCATGGCGACAAATGAGGAAACATGCGAGAACCCCAGGGCACGAAGCGCCAAACTGCGGGCAATTGAGAAACTATAATCCACAGAAACCGGTTTCATGTACCGAAAAAGGGGGGTACACCATGGCACAAGCAAGAATTGATTACGGCAAGGTTGTTGCTCCACACCCCTTAGGCGGGACAGAACTGGCGCACCACCGGCTCGATATCTTCAAATACCTGATGATCTGCATGATCCTATTCACAATTGTCTCAGTTTTCCATGTCTGGTCCCGCTGTAATCTGATCGCACTAAACCTGCGGATCTCGGAGAGCATTCGCCAGTTGAAGGAGGCCGAGCAGGAGCAGAATCAGCTCAAGCTGGAGGTCACATCTCTGAAGACGCCGGCGCGTATTGAGACAATTGCCAAGAGTGAACTGGGTATGGCGTTGCCGACCGAACAGCAAGTCATTCTTGTAAAATGAGTGATGATCGGGAAAAGTGGGCGCGCGTCCGGATTGTCATAATCGGGACGTTTTTCGGCCTTTTGTTCCTGAGCGTCACTGCTCGCGCCTTCTATCTCCAGATCCTTAAACATGAAGAGTTGGTCAAAAAAGCTGAGAAACAGCACCAGCGCATTGTTCCACTCACCCCGGCGCGTGGCGACATCATGGATCGCAACGGCACCCCTCTGGCTGTCTCGGTGGAGATGAGCTCCTGCTATGCCGAACCGCGCCACATTCAGGACATTGCAGGTACAACGGCTGTTCTGGCGCCCTTCCTGGGCAGCACGAAGCAGGAACTTCACAAAAAGATTGCATCCGGCAAGAGTTTTGTCTGGCTGGCGCGGCGCCTTACCCCTGAGCAGTCGAGCCGCATTAAAAATCTGAAGCTCCCTGGTATCGGCTTCTCCCCGGAATCCAAACGCTATTACCCCAATAGCGAGGTGGCAGCGCACGTTATCGGCTTTACCGGCATGGATCCCAACGGACTTGAGGGTATAGAACTCAAATACGATTCTGTCATCCTCGGCAATACAGGTTATCTGGTAACCGAGCGGGATGCGCTGGGGCGCGACATTGCCACCAAGGATGCGTTGGTCAAAAAATCCGAGCCAGGCAAGAGTATAATCCTTACCCTGGACAAGAACATCCAGTACATAGCCGAGAGGGAATTGGCCAAGGCGGTCACCGAGAGCCGGGCCAAGGCCGGTATGGCGCTGGTTATGGAGTCTAGCAGCGGCAGAATACTGGGCATGGCCAACTTTCCGACATTTAACCCCAACGCCTATTCCCGCTATTCCCAGGACGACCTGCGTAATCGTATCGTGGCCGACAGTTTTGAGCCGGGTTCGACCTTCAAGGTATTCCTGATCGCTGCTGCTTTGGAGGAAAAGGTCGTCAAGCCGACTGATGTCTTCAACTGTGAAAATGGCCGCTACAATATCGCCAATCACACAATCCACGACACCCACAGCTATGACCGCCTCTCGGTGGCCGATATTCTCAAGTACTCAAGCAATATCGGCGCGGCCAAGATCGGCTTAAAGCTGGGTAATGATCTATTGTTTCGCTACCTGCGAAGCTTCGGTTTTGGTGACCGGACCGGCATTGATCTGCCTGGAGAATCCCCCGGCAATCTGCGCGACAAACACCGCTGGTACGGGATCGACCTTGCCAACATCTCCTTTGGGCAGGGAGTCTCAACTTCGGCCCTTCAACTGGCTGCTGCGTTCTCAGCCGTAGCTAATGGCGGCACATTGATGCAACCATACATTGTCGAACGCATCATGGATGAAAAAGGCCAGGATGTTCAGAAGTTTGAGCCACGGGCCGTGCGCCGGGTCATCTCCGAGGACACAGCCCGTAAGATGACCAGGATGATGGAAGGGGTCGCCACGAACGGCGGCACCGGCCTTAATGCCGCAGTGGACGGCTTCCGCATAGCTGGCAAGACCGGCACGGCCCAGAAGGTCAACCCGGTCACCCGCAGTTATTCCACCACAAAGCGCACAGCATCCTTTATTGGCTTCATACCGGCTGACAAACCCAGGTTGACCATCCTGGTGGTAATAGATGAACCCAAAACCAGCCCATATGGCGGTGTTGTTGCTGCACCAGCCTTTCGAGGGATTGCTCTTAACTCTATGTGTTACCTCAAGGTTCCACCACAGGGAGAAACCACCAAATCCGCAAAGGTCGTTGAAGACAAAGCCAACCCGCCCGCGCAGCAGGACGACATGTCGGAAGGGGCCGCGATGGATACGCCTGCCGAGGGAGGGGTAATGCCCAACTTCCAGGGCATGAGCATGCGCCGGGTATTGCAGGTAATGGAAAAACATAATATCAACATCAGGCTGTTGGGAAGTGGCCGGGCCATGCAGCAAAATCCTCCACCCGGACAGCAGATCAGGGACGCCGACGAGGTCTGGATAAAATTCACACCATCAGCATAAAGATATTTAAGTACTTATCCTGTTTTTCAGGGCCAAGGGTTCGGAGAGCATATGAAACTTGCACAGCTGCTGGGCCAGTTCGCGGGCAACGAACGAAACAGCGACGATACTCTCGATATCACAACCCTGACCTGCGACTCGCGCCAGGTTCGGTCAGGCACACTCTTCTTTGCCCTGCGTGGCGCCACAACTGACGGCCATCGTTTCATCAGTCAAGCTATCGCGGCAGGCGCAAGCGCCGTGGTACTCGAAGATGAAGCCTTTGCGCCTGTTGGCGTCCCCTGGGTCAGGGTAGATGACTCCCGTTCAGCCATGGCCTGCATGGCAGCAACATTTAACGGAGATCCAACGGCTAGCCTGCCGCTGATCGGCATCACCGGTACGAACGGCAAAACCACCACCACCTACCTGATCGAGGCCATCCTGGCGGCAGCGGGAATCCCGGCAGCGGTGCTGGGCACTATCAGCTATCGCTTCGGCTCAACCATGATCGAGGCATCTCATACCACGCCTGAATCCACCGAGCTGCAAGCCGCCTTTCGTCAGTTGGCCGATGCAGGCGCCAGGTCTTTTGTGATGGAGGTTTCCTCCCACGCCTTGGAACAGAAGCGCATCGATGGTTGCCACTTCGATGTGGGTATCTTCAGCAACCTGACCCGTGACCACCTGGATTATCACGGCAGCATGGAAAAGTACCTGGAGGCCAAGGTAAGGCTCTTTTCCGAACTGCTCCGCCCTACCGACGTCAAACCAATCCGTTGCGCCTGCGTGAACATGGATGACACCTCCGGTTCAATCGTGGCCCAACGGGCTGCCTGTCCGGTGATATCCTACGGCATTGATTTCCACGGCGATGTGCGTGCTGTTAATGTAATTTTGTCGGTGTCCGGCATCTCCGCAACCCTGGTCACGCCCAAGGGTGAGCTACCCTTTTCATCACGACTGCTGGGACGCTTCAACCTTTCCAACATCCTGGCCGCAGCTTCAGCCGGGATTGCCCTTGATCTGCCGCTCGATGCCATCAAAAAGGGGCTGGAGAATCACGCCATTGTTCCCGGACGGATGGAACGGGTAATAAATGACCGGGGTGTGACCTTACTGGTGGACTACGCCCACACCGGCGACGCCCTGGAGAACGTACTCACGACACTGAAGGAACTCGCTGCTGGCCGCATCATCACCGTCTTTGGCTGCGGCGGCGACCGCGACCCAGGCAAGCGCCCGATCATGGGCAGAATCGCAACAAAGCTGAGTGACCTGGCTATCGCCACCTCGGACAATCCACGAACCGAGGAGCCGTTGAGCATCCTGAAACAGATCAAGGATGGCATAATCTTGCTGGGCCTTCGCGAATATGCCATTGAGGAACTTACCAGCAATTTCAGCGAGAAGGGCTACGTCATGCTGGAGAACCGCCACGAGGCCATCCGCCTGGCAATAAGGCTGGCCAGGCCTGGCGACATCGTGCTGCTTGCCGGCAAGGGGCATGAGGATTATCAGATCATTGGAAAGACCAAACAGCACTTCGATGACCGGGAAGAAGCGGTCGCTGCATTCAGGGAGCTGACAGTCTAAATGTTCACTATCAAAGAGATAGCCGCCGCTACCGGTGGAAGGATAACAGGTACGGCAAATGCTGAGGTCTCAGGTGTCTCCACCGATTCGCGTTCCGTTACAAAGGGACAGCTGTTTGTTCCGCTCAGGGGGATGCGCTTCGACGGACATGACTTCCTGTCAGCTATAGCAAACAAGGGAGTCACCTGCATCTTGGCTGAAGAGAGCTGGCTGGCTAAACATACACCACCGGCGACAACTTCCTGCGTTGCTGTGAAAAACAGCCTGCGAGCACTGGGTGATCTGGCAGCAATGCACCGGCAACGTTTTCATATTGCGACCATCGGCGTGACCGGCAGTAACGGCAAGACCACAGTCAAGGAGATGCTGGGCACAATCCTGGAACGTATCGGGCCGGGGCTCAAGACCGAAGGCAACCTGAATAACCTGATTGGTCTGCCGCAGATGCTGTTCCAACTCCAGCCGGAGCATTGCTGGGCCGTGCTGGAGATGGGCATGAGCGAACCGGGCGAGATTGATCGGTTAGCGGAGATTGCCGCTCCACAAACAGGAATCGTGCTGAACGCATTACCGGCGCACCTGCAGAGCATGGGCACGGTCGAGGCGGTTGCCGCTGCCAAGGGAGAGTTGTTGCGCCGCATCAGCGCTGGCGGTTTGGCGGTGGTCAATGCCGACGATCCGCGTGTTGCCTCCCTGCCACAGAATCCCTCAGCCCGACGGACCAGTTTCGGCGTCAATCGCGGCGAGGTGCGGGCAAAGGAGATCGAGTCACTGGGGTTGGAGGGACAACGCTTCCTGCTTGTCACCCCAAAGGGCGAGATCACCGTTCACCTGAAGGCCTGTGGACGACATAACATCTATAATGCACTGGCAGCAACGGCCGCACTGTTGGAAAAGGTGGAACTGACTGTCATCGCCGCCGGACTGGAGGCATTTACCCCCTACAAAGGGCGTTTCCAGGTGGAACGATTGAACGGCATCACCATCATCGACGACAGCTACAACGCCAACCCGGCTTCTATGAAGGCCGCGCTGGAGACCCTGTCACAGGTAGCTGGCAAAGGACATCGCATCGCTGTACTGGGTGACATGCTGGAACTTGGAGAGCACGAGGCCGGGGCACACCTGGAGGCCGGGACAATTGCAGGCCGGAATGCCGATAAAATTTACCTGTTGGGCGAGCGGATGGTGAAATACACGGCCGAGGGCGCCCTCCTGGCCGATATGCAGGCTACGTCGATTATCCGTTGTTCAAGTCACATTGAGATTGCAAATCAATTGTGGCAATCCATCCGGGCAGACGACATAATTCTGATCAAGGGTTCGCGCGGAATGGCTATGGAAAAAGTGGCCACGGAACTAAAGAACCTTATGCAACACGATCAAAAGGAATAGCCCATGCTCTACCACATATTTTATCCTCTGGCGTCCAACGTCAAGCTATTCAACATATTCAAATATCTGACCTTCCGCACTATCTACTCCATGATTACAGCTCTGGTGGTCTGCTTCGTACTTGGCCCCTGGATCATACGCAAGCTGGAATCGCTCCAGGCCCGCCAGGTGATCCGCACCGACGGACCAGAGTCGCATCTACAGAAACAGGGCACCCCTACCATGGGCGGGGTGTTGATCCTGGCAGCCATCATTATTCCGACCCTGTTGTGGGCCGATCTTTCGAACCAGTACATCTGGATAACCCTGTTTATCACCATCGGCTATGGACTGATCGGCTTTGTGGATGATTACAAGAAGGTCGTTGAGAAGAATTCCAAAGGTCTTTCCCCGCGCCAGAAGATGTTCTGGCAAGTACTGATGGCCGGGTCGGTAGCAGTTTACCTGTTTATCAAACCTGGCTTCAGCGAGGAGTTGTATTTCCCCTTTTTCAAGCATTTTCACCCTGACCTCTGGATCTGGTTCATCCCATTCGTGACACTGGTGATCGTGGGCGCAAGCAACGCCGTCAATCTGACCGACGGACTGGATGGCCTGGCTATCGGCCCGGTGGCCATCAACGCCGCAACCTACATGTTGTTTGCATATGTCGCCGGCCATGCCACCCTGTCGGCTTACCTGCAGATACCACGTGTCGTCGGCGCAGGTGAACTTGCAATTGTATGCGGCGCCATGGTAGGAGCCGGCCTCGGCTTCCTCTGGTACAACTCCTACCCGGCTGAGGTTTTCATGGGTGATGTCGGCTCGCTTTCGTTGGGCGGCGCCCTGGGAACCATCGCAGTGCTGACCAAACAGGAGATACTGCTGGTGATTGTCGGGGGTGTTTTCGTGGTCGAGGCGCTCTCTGTCATCTTCCAGGTCGGGTCTTATAAATACCGTGGAAAGCGGATCTTCCGCATGGCGCCAATCCATCATCACTTCGAATTAAAGGGTGTGGCGGAGCCAAAAATTATTGTCCGGTTCTGGATCATTACGATTATTTTGGCGCTGGTGGCAATCTCGACCTTGAAAATGAGGTAGGGGATTCGGAAAACCGAAGTCAAGAAATAAGAGAATGGTGTCGAGGCTGCACATTTTACAATAACGGATAACCACCTGAAAAAGAAGGGGGCATTTTGAAAGCTAAAGTATATATCGAAACATCGATTATCAGCTATCTTACTGCACGTCAAAGCAACGACATCCGTGCAATGGCCAACCAGAATGTCACCATCGAATGGTGGGAGACGCAGCGGAGCAACTACGATGTATTTATCTCGGAATTCGTAATTGCTGAAGCCAGTCTTGTTCATCCTGATGCAATAAATCGTCGTCTTGAAGCAATCGCTGATATAGTGGAGCTACAAGCAACAGAGGAGGTACGAGTATTAGGTCAAGAACTCATCCGTCGTCATGCTCTGCCCGTGAATGCCGAAATTGACGCTTATCATGTGGCTATTGCAACCGTGAACGGCATGGAATATTTGCTGACTTGGAACTGCACACACATTGCTAACGCTCATACACGGCCTAAAATTGAGGCCACCTGCCGGGCACTTGGTTACGAGCCGCCCATCATCTGCACACCGCAAGAACTGACAGAGGAGGTTTAGGCTATGTGGAAAGATCCCATCGTCACAGAGACACGCTCTCTCAGAGAACAATATGCCAATCAGTTTGGTCACAACGCTGATGCAATATTCCAAGATATACTGCTAAGGCAAGCTGCATCTGGCAAAAAGCTGGTTTCGTTCCAGCATCGCGAACCTGCTCTAAGAGACCCCGGAGGGGTCTTAAAATAATAGATAAATTGAATAAAAATGCGATGTTTCACCCCGGCACAGCAAGCTCCAGCTTGGTAACGAGAAAAAACAGCATTGACTTCAGAACCATTTGTGTACACAATTGAATACACAAATGGAGGATATAAACCATGAAATTTTTAAGCGTACGTGATTTAAGAAGCAAGTCTGCCCAGGTCTGGCAGGATCTCCCGTCGGAACGGGAACTGATCATAACAAGCAATGGCAGGCCAATAGCCATTCTTGCGGCAATAAACGAGTCGAACCTTGAAGAGTCGCTGACGGCATTCCGGCAAGCACGCGCAGTGGAGGCAGTCGCCAGCCTCCAGTGCCGATCTGCAAGCCAGGGTAGCAACAAGATCAGCTTTGATGAAATTAACGCCGAAATCAGGGCTGTCCGCAAAAACCGAACTTCCGTAACATGAATATCGTTCTCGATACCAATGTTCTTGTTGCCGGGCTTTTGTCGCCGTTCGGGTCTTGCGGGGAAATAGTTCGCATGGTTTCATCCGCTGAACTTGTTCTTTCATTTGATGCACGCATTCTGACGGAATATAGAGAAGTTCTTGCTCGTCCGAAATTCAAGTTTGACAATGACAAGGTTGCCGCCCTCCTTGACTACATGGAATACCGTGGGCGCACGATTGCCTCATCGCCTCTTCTGAAATCACTGCCGGATCTTGATGATGAGCCGTTTCTTGAGGTTGCGCTTGCCGCACAAGCAACATGCATCATAACTGGCAATCATGTTCATTTCCCCCCTGAACTTTGTCTGGGAGTAAAGGTTTTTTCTCCAAGTGATTTTCTGACATTCTATAAAACGCAGCAGATAGCCATCGGCTAAACCGGACAAGAGAGCGTACCAGTACCATTGTTTTTATCAAGGACCGTACAAAAATGAAACTAAGCGGGAAACAGATCCTCGTTGTCGGCCTGGCCAAGACCGGCATAGCCTGCGCACGCTTTCTGGCCTCAAAAGGGGCGCTGGTGACAGTGACAGACATGCGTAGCAAAGAGGCTTTGGCCGGGCCTTTGACCGAACTGGCCGGTATTCCCGTCAGATGGGAACTGGAACGTCACGAAAAAGCAACCTTTCTGGCCAGTGACCTGATCGTGGTCTCCCCAGGGGTGCCCATGGACCTGCCGCAACTGGTAGCGGCTTGCAAGGCCGGCAAGGAAATAATAAGCGAGATCGAACTGGCCAGCCGCTTCATCCATAAACCGCTGGTGGCCATTACCGGCACCAATGGCAAGACCACGACAACCACCCTGACCGGCGAGATATTCCGTGGCAACGGCTACCAAACCTTTGTGGGAGGCAACATCGGTAACCCGCTGATCGAGCTGGTGGAGACAGGCGATCTGGTGGACCGTGTGGTGGCCGAGATCAGCTCCTTCCAGCTGGAGTGGATCAACTCCTTCCGCCCCACTGTAGCGGCCTTGCTCAACCTGAGCGAGGATCATCTGGACCGCTATGCCAGCTATCAGGAGTATATCGACACCAAACTGCGCATCTTCGAGAACCAGACTACAGAGGATTTTGCTGTCATCAATCGTGACGACCCGATTGTGTGGCAATATGCGCAAACAGTCACAGCACAGGTTTTCCCCTTTAGCCGGAAGCAGGAACTGGACGAGGGGATCTTCCACTGCAACGATGTAATATGCTTCCGCCACAACGGCCATGAGGAGTATTTCCCCACAGCAGCCATCCGTCTCCAGGGGGTGCATAACCTGGAAAATATCATGGCTGCCCTGGCTTGCTCTCTGTTGCTCGGCTGCCGGACGGACAAGACCCTTGAAACGATCCAGGGCTTCGAGGCGCTCCACCACCGAATGGAGTTTGTCCGCCAGGTAAATGGCGTAAACTACTACGAGGACAGCAAGGCCACCAATGTAGGCAGCGTGGAAAAAGCGCTGGAGAGTTTCGAGGTCATCACCCTGATTGCAGGCGGCAAGGACAAGGGCGGCTCATATGCGCCACTGGTACCTTTAATCAAGGAACGGGTACGGCATCTGATCCTGATCGGTGAGGGGGCAGACAGGATGCAGACCGAGTTGGGGAATCTGACCGATACACATCAGGTTGCAACTCTTGAAGAGGCGGTCACTCTGGCGGCAAGCATCACAGCCCCGGGCGGGACAGTGCTGATGTCCCCGGCCTGCTCCAGTTTCGACATGTTCCGCGATTACGAAGAGCGCGCACAGCGCTTTGTCGCAGCAGTAAAAGGATTGTAGGGGCGGCCCCATGTGGCCGCCCTGGTGGCAATGGCCGAATATGACACCCCTTGGCGGTCGGCCCCTGGTGGCAATGGCATTGCCGGTGAAGCGAAGATGCCAACAAGGCAACCACATACACCAAGGGCAACCACATGGGGTTGCCCCTACGGGACAATATGAAACTGACACTCAATAAGCTGGAAGATTATGACCTGACCATCATGCTGATGGCCATTGCCCTGACCTGTTTCGGGGTGGTAATGGTCTATTCGGCCTCATCGGTAATGGCTGCCAAGCGCTTCCACGACAGCTTCTTCTTCCTGAAACGACAGGGTCTTTTTGCAATTCTCGGCTTCGCCATCATGCTGACAGTCATGCGCGTAGATTACCATATTTGGAAACAACTGGCGGTGCCGGCCCTGCTCCTGTGCCTGGTACTGTTGGGAATAGTGTTGATTCCCGGCATAGGCGGCAAGGTCGGTGGTTCATCGCGATGGATCAAGCTGCCTGGATTTAACCTGCAGCCCTCTGAAATGGCAAAATTGGCACTGATCATGTATATGGCCTACTCCCTGGACAAGAAGCAGGACAAGGTCAAGTCCCTGGCCTCCGGCTTCATCCCCTACATGATCGTACTGATGTTCCTGATCTGCCTTCTGGTACTGCAACCCGATCTGGGCGGGGCGCTCACCCTGGCGGCAGTCGCCATGACCATGCTCTTTGCAGCCGGTACGCGCCTGACCTATATCTTTTCCATGTTCCTGCTGGCGCTCCCCTTGCTGGCCTACAAACTGAGCAGGGGATACCACAAAAACCGTATTGACGCCTTTCTTGACCCCTGGAGCGATCCGGAAGGAAAAGGATTCCAGATCATCCAATCCTGGCTTGCCCTGGGAACCGGTGGTGTCTTCGGGCAAGGCTTGGGGGAAGGCAAACAGAAGCTCTTTTATCTCCCCGAAGCGCACACCGACTTCATCCTCTCCGTGGTCGGCGAAGAACTGGGTTTCCTCGGAGTAGTTGTGATCATCGGCATGTTCTTCCTGCTGGTGCAGCGGGCCATGCGCATCTCCGTGGCGGCCCCGGACACATTCGGGCGTTTTCTGGCACTGGGAATTGCTGTGCTGTTCGGCATCGAAGCAACAGTCAACATGGGAGTCGTCACCGGCATGCTCCCCACCAAGGGGTTGGCTCTGCCATTTATCAGCTATGGTGGCAGCTCGCTCATGATAAGCCTGTTTGCGGTTGGGATACTGCTAAACATCTCATCCGGCCTGAAGATATCCAGCATTAAGGCACTCGGCAAAGAATAAATGTTCCATATAACGTTCAGATTTGGGTCGGAGTTTGCCGTGCCGATTGAGCAAAACCGCAGGCGTAGCAATGCTACGTTGAGGATTTTGCGATTGAGGCACGGCGAAATACGGCCCAAAGATGAAATGCAAGATGGATATTTATTCTTTGCCGAGTGCCTAACCTGAAGGAGGACAAATGAGACTGATTATCGCAGGCGGTGGCACTGGCGGCCACCTGTTTCCCGGCATTGCCGTGGCCGAGGAATTTCTTGCGCGCGACCCTCAAAATGAGGTCATCTTTGTAGGAACCGCTCATGGCATCGAGGCACGGGCGGTTCCTGCCGCCGGATACCGTCTGGAGTTGATCTCCGCTGCCGGAATACGCGGCAAGGTCAGTATCAGTCAGTTCAAAGGGGCGTGCATGATGCTATACGGTTACGCCCAGTCACGAAAAATCCTGAAGGCCTTTCAGCCTGACATGGTATTGGGGGTAGGTGGATATGCCTCGTTGCCGATGGTGCTGGCTGCCCGAGGCATGCAGATCCACAGCTTCATTCACGAGCAAAACGCCATCCCCGGCATGAGCAACAAACTGTTGGCAAAATTCGTAGATCAGGTTTTCATAACCCTGGAAGAGTCCGCCACCTTCTTCCCGAAACAAAAAACCACCCTGACCGGTAATCCTCTCAGGCGTCAGATCCTGCATCAGGCAGCCATTTCTAGCGGAGAGCAACCCCGGATTGACGGGCAGGGGCGTTTCAGGTTGCTGATCTTCGGCGGCAGCCAAGGGGCTCATGCCATCAACATGGCCATGATTGCCGCTCTGCCACTTCTGGAGCAAATCAGCGCTAAACTGGAGATCACTCATCAGACCGGGTCACAGGATGCCAGCCAGGTTTCCGAGACGTACCAACGACACGGTTTTGATGCTACGGTTCGTCCCTTTATCGATGACATCGCCACTGCCTATAAACAGGCTGACCTGGTGATCTGCCGAGCCGGGGCCACCACCATTGCCGAGGTGACCGCTTGCGGGCGCCCCGGCATCTTCATCCCCTTCCCGCATGCGGTGGATGATCATCAACGCTGTAATGCCGAGGCTCTTTTAAAGAAGGGGGCCGGATTCATGGTGCTGGAACGGGAATTGAGCGGAGAGAAGCTGGCCGGGATGATCAGCGAACTGATGAGCGATCCGGAAACGTTACAGCGCACAGCCCGATTGGCCTTTGGCCTGGCACGACTGGATGCGGCGGAGATCATCGTTGATGAGATGGTGAAAGGAGTTACAAATGTACGGAAAAATCGATAAAATCCACTTTGTCGGCATTGGCGGCATCGGCATGAGCGGCATCGCCGAGGTGCTATTGAATCTGGGTTACAAGGTATCCGGTTCCGATTTGAGAGCCTCGGACACCACCGAGCGACTGGCCGGATCAGGCGCCGAGGTCAGCATCGGCCACAAGGCGGAGAATCTGAAAAACGTCGATGTCGTGGTGATCTCCTCTGCCGTGCATGATGACAACCCTGAAGTTGTCGAGGCCAAGCGGCTGCATGTGCCGGTGATTCCGCGGGCCGAGATGCTGGCCGAGCTGATGCGGATGAAATACGGCATTGCCATCGCCGGTACCCATGGCAAGACCACAACAACATCCATGGCCGCCTCGATCCTGGGTCATGCCGGCATTGATCCGACAATCGTCATAGGCGGCAAACTGAACGCCATCGGCACCAATGCCCGGCTGGGCCAGGGCAAGTTCCTGCTTGCCGAGGCCGACGAGTCGGACGGCTCCTTTCTGCTACTCTCCCCGACCATCGCCGTGGTGACCAACATCGACGCCGATCATCTGGACTATTATTCCGGCGGTATCGAACAGATCAAGGATACCTTTGTTGAGTTCATCAACAAGGTTCCCTTCTATGGTCTGGCCGTACTCTGCCTGGATGACAAAAACATTTGCGCTATCCTGCCTCGGGTAAAAAAACGCTACATGACCTACGGCCTCTCCGCCCAGGCTGATATCCGCGCCACACACGTCAGGCATGACGGTTTTCTGACCTCGTTCGTGACCCACTACAAGGGGTACCGCCTGGGTGAGGTTTCCTTCCCGATGCCCGGCCCGCACAACGTGCTCAACGCAATGGCCTGCATCGCCGTGGCGCTTGAACTTGATGTGCCATTTAGCGCAATCCAGGAAGGTTTTGCCAAATTCGGAGGTGTCGGACGTCGTTTCACTGTCAAGGGTGAGCCGAACGGTATCATGGTGGTGGATGATTACGGCCATCACCCGGCCGAGATCAAGGCGACCCTTGCGGCTGCACGCCAGGGATGGCCTGAGCGGCGCATCGTAGCTGCCTTCCAGCCACATCGCTACACCCGCACACATGAACTGTTCGATGAATTTGTGACCGCGTTTTACGACGCCGACGTACTGGTTCTGACCGATATCTATGCTGCTGGCGAGCAGCCGATAGAAGGCGCCACGGCCGAGCGTCTTACCAGCGAAGTACTCCGTCACGGGCAGAAGGATGTAACATATATCGCTGATCGCGAGCTGATCCCCAAACATCTGGCCGGGATCGTCAAGCCGGGTGACATTGTTATCACCCTGGGTGCCGGTAATATCTGGCAACAGGCAGAGGCGCTGGTAAAACTGTTGGAAGGGTAGCGAGTCAACCGGTTACAAATGTAACCGATGGAAGTAGTCTGCTGAAGACCCGGAAAAACAAGGCAAGGAACTGCTCGGTGAATTGTCGGAGTTTCGCAGTATAAGATCTGTTGGGTAAGATGATATCTGATGCACTCGCAAATTCTATCTGTCATGCCGGAAGGCTTCTGTCCGGCATCCATGATTTCAGCAGGTTACAAGACTGGATTCCGGCTAAAATCCTGCCGGAATGACAATTTGCGAACGCATCATATCTATAATCTGGCGAAAAAGTTTTTCAGATTGAGATTGTTAGGCGAGTGACAGTAGTTCTGGAGTGAATGTTCCATTTAGGTGGATAACCGGTGCGTGTGTGAGCAAGTCAGCAACGAGCTGTTTATCAACTAGCTACACCTGCCTTTCAGACCAACACCCCAAAATGGCGGGATGACCGGATCTGGTCAATAAGGAGTTGGATACAGAAAAACAATAAAGAGGCAATTACATGGAAAAAGAGGCCAATTTCGCCGTTCAATGGCACTTGAATGATACATGCAATTTGAATTGTAGGCATTGCTACGGAAATGAGATACATGGTGAACTATCTTTTAATGATTTAACAAAAATAATTTCAGATATTTCATCGACTATTAATATTTGGAATAGTTTCACTCCTCTATCAAAGTCAATTAATTATACAGGTGGAGAACCTCTTTTATATAAGGATTTGTTTAAGTTAATAGATTACTCAAATAAAGAAGGTTTTTCGTCGGCTATACTAACAAATGGTACTTTAGTTGACAAAGAAAAGGCGCGAATAATAAGCAACTTAGAAGTAAACTATGTACAAATAAGTGTTGATGACATCTATGAACATCATGATTCGTTACGTGGACTCAAAGATGCTTTTAAAATGGCGATTCAAGGTATTGAGAATCTCGTTGAAGAGGGAATATTCGTAAACGTTTCATGTACGTTATCCAAACTCAACGTTGGAAGGATTGAGGAGATAATATCTCTTATGGCTACAGTTGGGGTATCATCCATACGTTTTCCGAGATTAATACCAATTGGGCGTGGAAGACAATTAAATCAAAATATACTGAGTAGTGCTGAAACTAAATCCGCATTCACGTATTTAGTTCAATTAAGTGATAAATATAGCAGTAAAATTGAAGTGATGATAGACGATCCGCTATTTGCATTATTAAACTCATCTCAAAAGTGTGAATCAACGTGTAATACAGAATCAAATATATTTTGCGAAGGCGCTTGTTCAATAGGTTTTACTGGTATTTGTATTATGCCAGATGGGACTTTGTACCCATGTAGAAAGATGCCTATACCACTTGGTAATGTTATGAAGACACCATTCAGAGACATCTGGATAAACTCTGAGGTGCTTAATAATATAAGAAATATAAATAACTTAAAGGGACATTGCGGAAATTGTTCGCTCTCATACAAATGCAAAGGGTGTAGAGCTATGGCATATGCTGTGTCAGGTGATTATTTAGGTAATGATATCCAATGTTGGAAAGACTGGGGGTTATAGGTGTCTACTATATTTATTAAAGTCAATGAATCTGCATGTGCAGCAATAAAAGAATATACTGAAGTAATATTCATAAATAATGAATCAAGGCTTCACCCGCAGAATTTATGGGTAGCCTTTGGCTCAGGCAGTTTTCCAAGTGTATGATATAAGGCTAGTTTTATGACTTCAAAGCTTTTAAACCCGTATGCTTTTTTCGTAGTCACTTTGGCTTTGTTGTTGAGGCCCTCTACAGCACCCAGGGCTATCAGTTCTTTTGCTCGAAACCAGTTGAGAATCAGACTTCGGTGAGAGCGCAGCATTTTGGCAATCTTCTTCATCGGATCGATGCGTGAGCGCATGGTTCGCTTGCACCATTGATCGAGAAATTTAGCGGCCCACCCGGCGCTTTTGTAGCTCCAGAATCGTTGGAAATCCTCCTTGAGGAGGTAGGCCCGAACGGTCTTCAGGTTAATGGCAACAAGCTCCTTAAGTTTGACCGCTTGTTTCTCAGTACAGTTTTCAGGGCGCTTGAGTAGACACCAGCGACTGCCGGTAAGTATCGCTTGCTTTCCTTTGGTTTTGAGTGTCTTGAATTCAGTAGCTCGAACTTTATCAATGGCCTTGTTCATATGGCTCATGATGTGGAAACGATCCAGAATATTGAGGGCCTGACTTGCCTTATCGGCCACAACCAGCAGGTAAGGTTTCCACATGTCGGTACAGACGAAGCGCAACAAAGACGAACGATCCGGGCCAAACTCATCGAAGAACCCAATCAATGTTTTCTTCGTGCGATCTTTGCCAATCCAGAGGAGCCTCTTGCAGCCGTTGTCAATCTGGTAAACCAGCGTCAGAAACTTGGAGCCTTTCTTTCTCCAGCAGATTTCGTCGATGCCGATTGCGGTTATGTTGTCCAGATTACGGTTGGCCAGACCCCAGGCAACAGCCATCTTTACAGCACGAAAGACGTTATCCCATTTGGTCTGGAATGCATCGGCTGTTTCTTTCCAGGAAAGGCGCTTTGCCCATCTGGCAAGAAACCAAGCGTAGGTGGTGGTCAGGTGATTCTTGCCTTCAGCCCATGGAATTCGTTCCACCTTGACGCCGCAACGAGGACAATCAACTCGCCGCATGGCATACAGGAAGAATACGGCGATGCCCCACAACGGAACAAACTCGAAGCGCCGAACCGGCAATGTGTCGTATCCGGGACCGGGTTTGTCGCAACCAGAGCAAACAGGACGACTACCCTTACGAGGACGGATTTCGATTTCAAGGAGCAATCGCGTTGCCTTTTCAACAAGACGGACAGCGCCATAAACAAAACCATGATGCAATTGAATCCGATTCAGGATAGACTTGAGTAGCATCCCGTTCTCCTTCTCTGTATTTGGTTTCTTGGTCGAAACACACAATGCCAGATTAGGAGACGGGATGCACTTTTATCGTTAAACAGGTTGAACTTTTGGCCTACGCATACTGAAATCTACCCACAAATTTCTCAAGAGAACCATTTTTATTTAACAGGGATAAAAAAGGATGACTGCAGGATACTTCAAAAGCAGAAAGTCTTTAAGCTTCGGGGTTAAAACCATAACGATCTGATCTTAAAGGTTTATCCCATGTATCTTTCTTTATCCCTGTAAAATAGCCTTTGATAGTAAAACCAAACCTTTGATTAACAGGGATGAAGGGGATAACAGCGGATACTTCAAAAACAAAAGAAAGTCCTTGGGTTTTACACCATAAAGACGGTGATTTTAGAGGTTTATCTTATGTATCTTTCTTTATCCCTGTAACAAGTATTTGTTTTATGGGTGTATTTATGATCTATGAAGAGCTAAAACTGCCATTTATGTTATAGTTCCCATAAGGTTTACTAACATCTTGTTTCATGGAGGTAATTCAAATGACATCTCTTGCCCGTACGGTAATGAACGAAGCACTGGGACTTCCTCCGCTTGAACGCGCAGGACTGATTGAAGAACTTCTGTCTAGCTTTGACCGTCATTCGCGTGCTGCTGTTGATAAAGTTTGGGCAATAGAAGCGGAACGCCGCATTGACGCTTATGATGCTGGTAAAACCACAGCTATTTCTCTCTCTGAATCACGGGCAAGGATCAATTGTCGATGAAGCTGCGAATTTTGGAGGAAGCCCAACTGGATTTGGAAGCCTCAGTTGACTATTATAACGGCGAATCTCCAGGGCTTGGCTACGAATTTGCCGATGAATTTTACCATACTATTGACCGTATTGTTGATAATCCGAATGCATGGCCTCCCGTTTCTAAACGTACGAAACGTTGTTTAACCCATCGTTTTCCCTATGCCGTAATCTACCAGATGCGGGATAGATGTCTTCTTATAATTGCCGTCATGCATCTGCACCGCCACCCGGATTTTTGGAAAGGACGTTCCGCTGAATAGATCACCTTTGACGTTAGAATCCTTAGTAATCGTTGTAATCACGAGGCTGAAAGAAAGGTTTTATCCCCTCCATCCCTTTTATATCCCTGTTAAATTGTTTTTCATGTTTTTAAAAGGTTCAAAGGAGTTTATTCTTGAATGCTGTTGGTGAAAAAATCCATGTAGTGCACCTGATCGGCAGTACCGGGCTGTATGGCGCCGAGCGCTGGATACTGGCGCTGATGCGGGCTCTTGATCCTGACAAGGTTCAATCTACTCTGATTAATCTCGTTGATGACCAGAATGAGGTCTCCGAGGTGGTTTCGGCCGCACATCAGCGCGGTTTGGCTGCCATGGATTTTTATACCGGCGGCAAGTTCAATCCGTTTTCGGCGGTTCGCATGGCACGGTGGGTGCGTGAACAGAACGTCCGGATCATACACGGGCATGGATTCAAGTCCGATGGATTTGGCCTGTTGACGAGCCGCATGGCTGGATGCAGGATGATGACGACACCACATGGTTGGAGTGTTGAGAAGGATAGAAAACTGCAACTGTATGAGCAGTTGGACCGGCTGCTTTTCAGGTTCATGGATCTGGTCTGCCCGCTTTCTCCTGAGTTGGCTGAAGGCTTAAAGGACTCCACGGTCGCTGCCAAGCTTAGACTTGTCTATAATGGAGTTGATATTGACGAAGTCAGGGCTGCGCAGTCGAGGGAGAAACGTCATACTGAAGACTTCGTGATCGGGTATATTGGCCGTTTAGTTAAGTTAAAAAATCTCGAAACATTGCTGAACTCGTTTCATATTCTGAAAGCTGAGAGGCCAAATGTCAGATTGATGATTGTTGGTGACGGCCCGGAGCGTTCAAATCTGGAGAGTCAGGCCAAACAGTTGGGTATTGGTGAACAGGTCGAGTTTCTTGGTTTCCGGGAAGACGCTGTTGCATTTTTGAAGGAGTTCGATGTCTTTGTGTTGCCTTCACTTTCGGAAGGTATTCCCCGCTGTATCATGGAGGCAATGGCGGCATCTGTGCCGGTTGTGGTTTCAGATATTCCGGGCAATCGCAATCTTGTCTCACACGGGGATACCGGCCTGATTTTTTCTACTGATGACAGTTGTGGTCTTGCTGAATTGCTCGTTCAAATAATGGACAACCCGGCAGAAGCTGCTGCGATGGCCATCCGTGGCAACAGAAAAGTAGAGGAGCAGTATTCGAACAGAAAAATGGCCGCAGAATATACTCGACTTTATCAGGAATTATTGGATCCGCACGCATGAAAATTCTTTTCCTGTCCCAGCGTGTCCCTTATCCACCCAACAAGGGGGATAAACTTCGTTCGTTCAACGAGATAAAGTACCTTTCCCGGTCTCATCAGATCTCTCTTGTCTGCCTCAGTGATAATGAGGCCGATCTCCATCATGCACAGGAACTTCGGGCGTATTGTTCATCGGTCGATATAGTGCAGCTTTCTCCTTTGCGCTCACGTATCAATGCCATGTTGGCCCTGTTTTCAGCAGTTCCTCTTACCTGCGCATATTTCTACTCGCCCGACCTACAGGAGCTGGTCACCCGAAAACTGCACGATGAGAACTTTGATCTGATCATGGTTTATTGCTCGTCCATGGCGCAGTACGTTGACAAGGTTTATCATATCTCCAAGGTGATTGACTTTGTGGATGTTGATTCCGAAAAATGGCAGCAATATGCCCATTATGCCCCATTCCCTAAGAATCTGATCTATCTGATGGAAAGCCGTCGGGTGCGGAACTATGAGGCAAGCCTGGCCCGAACATACCAACATTGTTTTCTGGTTTCGGAAAAGGAATGTGAGGATTTCCGAAATCTTGTCGCGGCAAGCGAAACCCTTACGCCGATACTGAACGGTGTTGATCTGGAAATGTTCCAGCCGGGTGCTGAACCATATAATCCTCATGTTCTGGTGTTCACCGGGGCTATGGATTATTTTGCCAACGTGGAGGCGGTTTTATATTTCACGAGAGAGATTTTGCCTTATATTCAATCGGTAGTGCCGGAAGTGGTCTTGCATGTTGTAGGCAGCAATCCGGGAGATGAACTCCGCGCTCTGGCCAAGAGCAACACGAGCATTGTGGTGACAGGGTTTGTTGAACATGTACAGCCATATATGGCGCAGGCTGCGGTGTTTGTGGCGCCGATGCGTATTGCCAGGGGGGTGCAGAACAAAATTTTGGAGGCAATGGCCATGGGAGTGCCGGTCGTGACATCATCTCTGGGCTTTGAGGGGATTTCGGCGCGTCCAGGTGTCGACATTTTTGTGGAGGACGAGCCAGAGGCTTTTGCCCGACAGGTGATCAGACTGATGACCGAGGCTGATCTTCGTGATTCGCTGTCACGATCTGCCAGAGCGATGGTCGAGCTCAAGTATGATTGGGCATCCAACTTGCGCCAGTTGGACGTGGTTCTTTCCGGGGTTGTTGCCAAATGGAGTAAGGGAGTCAGAATAAACTGATATACCAAGTTTTACCGGATGTTCCCTTATATTTTTCAACAGCATGAGTAATAACAGTAGGTTGGCTTATTTTATGCATAAATGTAGCCACTAAATTATTATATTTAATACATTATTTACTTGATAATACGGTTTATAATTGATATTTTAGTGCCACTATGTATTTAGACACCGTAAAAAATAAGCA
>Ga0265294_10003128_pt1 | contig 21375 bp, 15 predicted proteins | sample MunlanPumphouse3_FD_192504 | JGI IMG/M metagenome (GOLD analysis project Ga0265294, IMG submission 192504) | Groundwater microbial communities from a municipal landfill in Southern Ontario, Canada - Pumphouse #3 | ecosystem: Environmental > Aquatic > Deep subsurface > Groundwater | place...
AAAAGCGTCGACATCAATCCTTAAATTATCTAACCCCAAAACAAGTCCATTTTCAATAACTTTTTATCAACAAGATTCCATCTAAATTTATCAATTTCCGTGTCTTGACAACCCCGACCACTATACTATAATGGTGAAGTGGATGGCTATATGCCCAAAGTTTGGGGGCTTTTCCTGTTGCCGATCATGTCCCTGATGCTGTTCGGTCTTTTTCTCATCATTCCCAAGATTGATCCGCTTAAAGCCAACGTCGCTAAATTCCAAAAATATTTTGACGGCTTCATCTTGGTCTTCGAGATTTTCTTCCTCTATATCTATTTGCTTACGATTTCTTGGAGCTTGGGTTCGCGCTTCGATATGACTGCGGTGATGATGCCGGCACTGGCGATACTCTTTTATTATATGGGTATATTGGTAGGACAAGCCGAGCGCAATTTCTTCATCGGTATCCGTACTCCTTGGACGCTCTCGAGTGACACGGTCTGGAAAAAGACTCACCGACTCGGCGGCAAACTTTTCAAAGCTGTCGCTGTCCTTACCGCGCTGGGATTTTTCTTTCCCGCCTATGCGATACTTCTGATGCTCTTGCCGGTCATCGGTGTGTCGATTTATCTGACGGTTTATTCTTATTTCGAATTTAAGAAGGAGAAGGATTAATATATAAATTATTGAAATCTTCTATGGATAAAAAAGGCGCCCTTAATCTTTATTTGGGATTACGTTTTTTTTCGGCTCTATTCTTTGGTACTATCGTTACCGTTAATCTGGTTTATCAGGCCGTTGTGGTCGGACTCAATCCTCTGCAGCTGGTCTTGGTCGGAACGTTACTTGAGTCGGTCTGTTTCTTTTTTGAAGTCCCTACGGGGATAGTGGCTGACCTGTATAGCAGGAAAATTTCTGTGGTGATCGGTTTTTTCCTGACTGGGATAGGTTTTATTTTTGAGGGAACCTTTCCTACTTTTGAGGGAGTGCTCATTGCTCAAGTGATATGGGGTATCGGGGCCACATTCGTGAGTGGCGCTCGAGAAGCTTGGATTGCCGATGAAGTGGGAGATGCTGCAGCTGGCAAAGCTTTTATGAGAGGACAGAAATTAAATCAAGTCGGGATGTTTTTGGGGATCATCCTCAGCATGCTTTTGGCAAATATAGATATCAGACTGCCTATCGTACTCGGTGGAATATTTTACGCCTTGCAGTCGGTATATCTGCTGATTTTTATGCCGGAAGATAATTTTAAGCCCGTGCCTCCGAAGAAAAGGGAAACTTTCGCGGCCATGAAAAGGACTTTTCTGAATGGATTTTACAATGTTAAAAAAGATAAAAAACTTTTGTCTATCGTTACGATAGTGATGATTTTTGGTATGTTTAGTGAAGGGCTCGATAGGCTTTGGACGCCTTTTTTAATCAGCGATTTCTCTTTCCCTGAGATAGGAGGATTGCAGCCGGTAGTTTGGTTCGGTATTATCAGTTTGATGGCTACGCTTATGGCAGCTTTTATGATTAAAATCATAGGCAGGAAGATTGATGTTGATGATCAGAATTCCATAACACGAACTCTCTATATGGTGAATCTGTCTCTAGCTCTGACGGTTTTTATCTTTGGCGTTTCATTCGGTTTTATTTCTGCGGCTGCTGCCTATTGTTTTGTTTTTATGCTGAAGGAAAGTTTTGGACCGCTCACTGAAATACTCATAAATAAAGGGGTGAAGAAAGATGTCCGTGCTACGATCTTTTCTTTTTCCAGCCAGATGAATTCTCTCGGGCAGGTGACAATCGGTCCGATTCTGGGTTTGATAGCAAGTTTGATTTCTATAAAAATAGGAATCATAGCTGCCGGTGCGATTCTTCTTCTGTCTCTACCTCTATATAGTTATTTGTTTAAGGCGTATAGGATTAAGAGGATAAATATTTAAAATATTTTGTTCATTCTTTTATTTGTCATTCCGGAATTTCGTTACTGCGAAATATCCGGAATCCCGAAACTATGCAAGACAAAATATTATATTTCAGTCTTATAATTACGTGTTACTTTCTTGGCAACTGGATCCTGGATATTTAATTCGCAAATTCCGGGATGACAGTTTGAGAAAGAATGAAAGTGCAATAAATTTAAGCTAAAGATAAGCTGCAGAAGTGCGGGCGGGTTAGGGAATCTACCGTATTGACTTTTCTGGATATCGATGTATGATAATTAGTTGTTTACGGCTGTAAGCAGAGGGCTGTCTATAAAGAAAATTCGGGTAGTTGGAAATGTTCGTAAGATTAATTGCGTACGGTTCCAGCTATCTGATTGAGAAGGTAGTGAAGGAGAAAGACAATGGAACGATTAACAGCAAAACCAACAAGAACCTTCGGGTTCACTACATCTGACGAAGAATCACACATACAGATGTCCTTCGACATCAAACCGGTTATATATCCTGGGGATTTTGAGAATAGCTATAGGCATTCAAAAGGTCCGTCCTCGTTTTATACGACAGACAAGCGACACAAATCGAATCCAAAATGCACGAGGTCAGACCTTTTCAACATCTAAAAGGTCTGACCTCAGGAGCACAACCTCAAGACAAAAAAACTGCCCTTTCTGTAAGGACAGTCTCTTTTTCATATTATCCCAACTTTTCTTTCAAAAGATCTTCTGCCATATTCGGATTCGCCTGCCCCTTGCTTTCCTTCATCACCTGTCCGATCAAGAATTTCAAAGCATTCTCCTTTCCGCCTTTATAATCATCTACAGATTTTTGATTGCTTGCAATAACCGCATCTACAATTTTTCCGATCTCGTCTCCATCACTCATCTGCCCTAAACCTTTGGCGTCCAAAATATTCGACGGATCTCCGCCAGTATCGAACATCTCCCTAAGAAGTGCTTGTGCGCCGGAAGAAGAAACTTTTCCTTCATAGATAAGCGTAATAAATTCCGCAAAATTCTCTTTAGAAATTTTACAATCGCAAACTGCCGTTCCACTCACATACAAAAGTCTTTGCACCTCAGTCAAGATATAATTTGCCGACAATTTAGTCAACTTCAAAATCACACCATTATCAATATCTTTCGCCTCTACCCAGGCCTCCAGTTCAGAAACGACTTCCTCGAAAGCATTCGCCAAATCATAATCTTCTGAAAATATTCTAGCATTTTCTTCCGTCAGCCCATATTGATCCATTAATCGATATTTTTTCTGCAGCGGTAACTCTGGAATTGAATTCTTAATTGCCTCGACATCAAATATACCCGCCTCTTTTGTAAGATCCATTGGTGGCAAATCTGGCTCGGGAAAATAACGATAATCGTGTGCCGATTCTTTCTTGCGCTGAATAAAGGTGATTTGTTTATCTGCATTCCAGCCACGAGTTTCTTGCACAATTTCACCACCATCATTCAAAACTTCGGTCTGACGCTTAATTTCATACTCAATCGCTCGTTCCACTGCCCGGAAAGAGTTGAGATTCTTCACCTCCACCTTGGTGCCGAACTCTTCCTGTCCCACTGGGCGCAAACTGATATTCGCCTCGCATCTCATATGCCCTTTTTCCATATCTCCATCTGCCACGCCGATAGCACGAATAATTTGCTGGAGTTGCTTACAAAAATCCTTAGCATCAGTAGAAGATCTCAAATCCGCTTCTGTTACCAACTCCGCAAGTGGCACGCTTGATCGATTCAAGTCCACCAAAGAATATCCTGTACCAGCCGGATGGACCAATTTCCCCGTATCTTCTTCCATATGAATTCGATTGACACGAATCTTCTTGCCATTCACTTCCAGAAATCCATTCTTACAAAGCGGCAAATCGTATTGCGTCACCTGATAACCTTTGGGCAGATCCGGATAAAAATAGTTTTTTCGATCAAATTTGGAAAAAGTAGCAATCTCACAATTAACCGCCAATCCCGCCCTGATGACACTCTCTATGGCTTTTTTATTAATAGTCGGCAACGTCCCTGGATGCCCCGCACAAATCGGACAGACATTCTTGTTGGGAATAACCTCCTCTGGATTATTGGTGCAACTGCAAAACATTTTCGATTTTGTTTTGATCTCAAAATGGATTTCCATCCCGATCACTACTTCATATTCCATATAATTAATCCTATCTGATTAAAGTTTTCCAATTCTTTTTATAATATTCAAATTTCTCATTAAATTCTTCTTTAGAGGTTATCCTTGCTATCCCAAATTTATTAATTTCTTTTGTCAGCAACGAGTGTGCCTCGTTTTCACTTCCTATTCCCACCATTTTTTCCAACTCTAATATTTTGCCATAGCCTTTTGTATTATCCAACAAAACTTTCATATCTGCATTTTTATATTCCAGGCGATTTCTCTGCCATTCTATTTCAATTTCATATCCGAGACGCTGGAAAAGTTCCGCCATATTATCAAAATCGTCCTTATCTATCCTTACCTCAAACTCCTTGCGAAAATCATCATGGATTTTCCCCTCCTTCAAGATAATAAACGCCTCCGTTTCATTCTTGCGCATACGCAAATCTTTTTCTCCCGAAAAATAAACAGTAATTTCTCTCAAATCTTTCACAAATTCATAGTCCTCATCCAAAATATTTTTTATATTTTCAAATTGCGCCTCATCTACGAAACTTCGCACTTCAACCTCTATATTTTTGTTCATAAATATTTGTTACCATTCTACGAATATTTTAGCATTTTTCATTCCGATTGTCATACCATTCTCTATTTATTGTTTCGCAATTTATGCAACAAATTCCTAACATCCCATCACTAGACCGATAAATTTTATATGATATTCAGATTAACCTTAAACAATATAAAAATTCCGGATATTTTACAATAACGAAATTGCAAAATCATAAAACCATATCTACAAGACCTTCCTCAATTTAATATGCGCATCTCTGAGCTGCGTCTCGTCAACCTCTGCCGGACTATCCATCATCAAATCCTTGCCTTTCCCATCTTTCGGAAAAGCATAAATATCACGGATAGAATCTTCATCGTTAAGCACCATAAAGAATCTGTCCACTCCGATAGCGCAGCCTCCGTGTGGCGGCGCGCCATATTGAAAAGCCTTAATCATCCCGCCGAATCGCGCTTCCACCGTTTCCTTGCCATATCCAGCAATCTCGAAAGCCTTATACATCGTCTCCGGCTCGTGATTCCGGATGGCCCCGCTCGTCACTTCGAAACCATTGCAGACCACGTCATATTGATAACCGAAAATCTCTGAAGGCTTCTTATTCTCAAGAGCCTCCAGTCCGCCTTGCGGCATCGAGAAAGGATTATGCTCAAAATCAATCCTGCCTTTTTCAATTTCTGATTCGGAAAACATCGGAAAATCTACGATCCAACAAAAGGCTGCCTTGGTATTATCTTTGCGCCCCAGTCGCAGTCCGCATTCATTTCGAACCACTCCCAGTGCGTCACAAACGATTCTCCATTCATCAGCTCCGAAGAAAATAATATCTCCGACCCTGGCATCCACTGTCTCAACGATTTTTTTGGCGAGTTCATCACCTAGAAATTTCACGATCGGCGATTGTAATTCCCCTTCTTCTTTCAGCACGATATATGCCAAACCTTTTGCACCTTTCCCCTTGGCAATTTCCGTCAGCTCGTCGATTTCCTTACGTGAAAACTTCGCTCCGCCCTCGACTTTAAGAGCGTGGACCACCCCACCCTTTGTCGCCATATCAGCAAACACTCCGAAGCCACAGCCAGAAACCATTTCCGTGATCGGTTCTATTTCCATATCAAAACGAAGATCTGGTTTATCCGATCCATATCTTTCTAGGGCGTCTTTCCAAGAAATTTTTCTGAATCTTCCCTTCTCGTCCAGTCCCACCACTTTCTTATCACTGAATTTTTCTACCAACTCCAAAAAGAGCGGCTCCATCACATCAAAAATATCTTCCTGTTCCACAAAACTCATCTCCATGTCCAATTGATAGAACTCTCCATATGCCCGATCCATCCTAGGATCCTCATCACGGAAACACGGCGCAAGCTGAAAATATTTATCAACACCGCCCACCATCAACATCTGCTTGAATTGCTGCGGTGCCTGCGGAAGAGCATAAAACTTCCCCGGATAAAGTCGGGAAGGAATCAGAAAATCCCGCGCTCCTTCAGGAGAAGAATTGGCAAGAATCGGAGTCTGGATTTCGACAAAATCTTTTTCTTGAAAATATTTACGCATAGTCTGAAAATATAAATCCTTGGCGCGAAGCATCTCCTGCATCTTCTTACGACGCAAATCAACGAATCGATATTCCAAACGAAGCTCCTCTTTCACATCTTTCGCCTTATCAATCCCTTCAATTTCCGCAACCTCAAACGGTGGCACTTTAGACCTAGACAATATCTCCAGTTTCTCAGCCTCAATCTCGATTTCTCCAGTCACGAGTTTTTCATTTTTCATATCCGCAGGGCGAAGAGCAACCCTTCCTTCAACGCGCACCACAAACTCACTACGAATCTCGTCCGCCATCTTCCAAGCCTCCTCTGAAACCTTTGGATCAAAAGTAATTTGCGTCAAACCTTCACGATCACGAAGATCAATAAAAATCACACCTCCATGATCACGCCTAGTATTCACCCATCCAGAAAGCACAACCTTTCCGTCTTTATCTTCCTTACGAAGCTCCGCACAATGATGAGTTCTATATTTTTGCATAAAATTATATTATTTCTTAGACTTTCAAATATATAAAAACTCCACTTTTATTTAATAAGTATCCTACAAAAGACCTATTAAATAAAAATAGAGTTTAAAATCGATTATTATTATTTCGAGTGAATTCCACAAAAGATATATAAACTGATTACTTTTTCATAATAACGCTAAAATAAGAAGAAGTCAATAAAAAAAACAAGCTTATTCTTTATAGAACAAGTAATGAAATTTTCTAAAAGAACTACCCCCCCCTCGCCCCAAAAAAACATTTTTATCCATAAAAAAACACGGACTAAACCGATATAGAACGGGGACAGTCAGGACAGGGAACCATTTTTTGTTTCCGGAAGAGAACCATTTTTGTCCTGACTGTATTTTATATCTTAACATGTAAAAATTTTCTGTCAAAATTATATGAATATCAGAATACCGAAGATTATAAAGACACTATTTTAAATCAAAAATCTAGATCAAAGTATAGTGTGATAAGGGGGTTGATATTCTGTCCGCCCTTCTCATTCCCGTCTTTTAGGGATGAAAAAGCAAAATATCCCCCTATCACACTCATAATCTACCGCCTAAAAGTATTTTGGTCAACTATCTCTACATCTTCTCCAGCACATCAATTCCCAAAAGCTCCAATCCACTTTTGATCACAATTGCCACTGCCTCCGAAAGCGCCAGTCTTGCTTTCATCAAATCTTTGTCAGCCTTGAGAATCGGGAAAGAATTATAGAAAGTATTATAAGAAGATGCCAGATTATAAACATAGAGTGTCACAAGGTGTGGACCGTTTTCCTTTGCCGCCGCTTCAATCGCTTCCGGATATTTAATTAACTGACGCAAAATATCCTTTTCCACTTCCTCCTTCAAAAGCTCAAAGTGCGGGTTTTTTGAAGGCAAAATCGCCTCCAGCTTATTTTCCTTCTTATATTTATCCATAACGGAATTAATACGTGCATATGTATATTGCAAATAAGGCGCGCTATTCCCGTCAAAAGAAAGCATTTTTTCCCAATTAAAGGTGATATCTGTCAGACGATTTTGTGAAAGGTCGTTATATTTCACCGCTCCAATCCCGACAGTCTTAGCGATTTTTTTCTTCTCTTTCTGGCTCAGACTCGGATTTTTTTCTTCAATCACTTTCTTAGCCAAATCCTGAGCCTCAGAGATAAGATCTACAAGTTTCACTGTATCCCCTTTTCGCGTGGAGAATTTCTTCCCTGTCTCGCCCAGAACCATTCCAAATTTAATATGTTTTTTTTCAACATCTGGACAATAACCCAAAAGTTCAATTGATTTAAACAATTGTTCAAAGTGAAGCGCCTGCTCATTTGAAACCACATACAAAATCTTATCAACCCCGAATTTTTCCTTACGATATTTCGCCGTTGCCAAATCCGTCGTCGCATAGAGATAAGAACTGTCACTTTTTTGAATCAAAAACGGTGGCAATTTGAACGCATCGAGATCCACGATAACTGCGCCCTCGCTTTTCCGCGCGACATTCTTTGCCATTGCATCTTCCACAATCCCCTTCAGTTCGTCGTTGTAAAAACTCTCGCCTAAAGTATAATCAAATTTCACATTCAAAATTTTATAAATTCTATTTGCATCTTTCAAACTCTCACGCACCAAAAATTTCCAGATTTTAATATTCTCATCGTCCTTATTTTGCAACTTCTTCGTCTCTTCTCGTGCCAAATCCTCCAAAATCTTGTTACTCTCCGCTTCCTTATGAAAACGAACATAAAGTTTTGTCATTTCCTCAATAGGATTCTTAGAAACGATTTTCTTATCTCCCCAATTTTTATAAGCATAAATCATCTTGCCGAATTGAGTTCCCCAATCGCCAATGTGATTATCACTAATAACTTTATACCCCAGACTGCTATAGATATTATAAAGCGCCTGCCCGATGACAGTTGAGCGCAGATGTCCGACATGCATCGGCTTGGCAATATTGATAGAAGAATAATCGATCACAACCGTTTTCCCCTCGCCCTGCTTGCTTCTGCCGAATTTTTCTTTTTTATCTAAAATCTCCAACACATTTTCGAAAAGTTTTTCATCTGACACATAAAAATTTATAAATCCCGGACCGGCGATTTCCACTTTACTGAAAATTTTCATATATTCCGCGTCTTTCAGAATTTCTGCAACGATTTCCTCTGCAATCTCGCGCGGATTCTTTTCCAGCCTCTTAGCAAGCACCATCGCCACATTTGAAGAATAATCCCCATTATCCTTCTGCTTAGGATTCTCCACCTCAAAGACAGCGTCTCCCAAACTACCAAATTTCGCCACCACTACCGCCCTGATTATCCTCTCGATTTCTCGTTTTATCATTAATTTGTTTTAATTCTTATGTTCTAAGCCTACCATAAAACCAGATTTTGCTCAATAAATAGCTTCAACAAAAAAACATCCGTCAAGGATGTTTTTATATATATTATAAATAGACAAAAACTCAAGAACCCCGGACGAAAAAATGGACTAACCCTAAAAGTTAGTCATACCAAAACAACCGAAAGTTTTTCTTTCGTTATTATTATTGTTAGCAACTGTTATTGCGCTAACAATACTTTTTGTTTTTTCTTGTTCCATTGTCGTTTTGCCTGTTTTAATCAAACTTGGAGAAAAGATACTTGAATGGCCAATATATTCTTATACTCCACATAAAATTTTCCATATGGATGGCCTTTTCCTGTGAGAGTTCGTACGCCAATAGCTCCCCTGGAAGAGATCTACGTAGCACATTCTCAAATTCAATAGACACTATATTTGTTCCGCTGTTCGATACGCCCTTCATAGAAGGAAGACTACTTTGCTTAATACGTGCTATCATACGCAAAAATTCTAACTCCAAATTATTTCTCTGTCAAGGACAACTAAACATGGACATTGAAACTCTATCATCTTAATCCCACTAAATACTACCTTCGTTATTACTTTGTCATTCTGAGTAGAGCGATAGCGGAGTCGAAGAATCCCTTCATTTCCACCAAACGCATATTAAATAGCTATATCATTAATGAAGCGATTCCTCGACAAACTCGGACTGACAAAAAGAAAATGTTATCGCAAAAAAATAACTTTCTCAGATTTGATCTCATTCGATTCCGATATTCGTATTACGAACACGCAAAAAAATTATCAATCAAAAAACCGCAGACCTAAATCCGCGGTTTTATCTGTGGGGGCTATTACGCAAGAATTGAACCGGAAGCCAAAGGGTTGGTAAAGAAAAGGATGACTGTCGATGAATATTTAGCACATCAACCGGAGGAAGAAAAGGCTGATTCTAAACAAATTTCAAGCATTTTGGACTCGGAAATGGAGGTGTGGCTTAGGGTATTTTGGCAACTTTCTGAGGAATTGTTCTTATTTTGGTATATTTGGCTGAAGGATAACACGGCTATGGTGGAAGAGTTTGTGGAGGAGGTGAAAACGTTATTAGAAGGGTCTTATAAAACCTAGATTTATTTGGTGTAATGATCATCAAACTTTTTTACGATATTTGGACTGTAAAAGTCTTTTCTTGAACTTTTAGTGTTATTAGGATCAAGATAGCGTGTTTTACTTAGTTTTTCATCTTTCATCAGCTCTTTGCGGATTTTGTGAAATTTGTTATTTGTTTTGAAATCTGAAAATCGTTTGTTTAATTCTTTAACTAACGCCTTATAATCAAGCGGATATTTCTTTTTTAGTATTTCATCTTCTTCCAATCTTAATGCCGGAGCATTTGGATCATCGGTTATTTGAACGCCTGAGCCGTCTTTACTTCTACCTGCGATTATCGAAACAGGTTTTACATCTCCAATCAATCGTAATACTGGTTTGCCTTTTTCTTGAAAATTACCTTGATTGATGAATTTTAGCTTTGGTATCAACTTTTTATCAATAATTAGTGTTCCGCTTTTTCCGCTTATTTCACCAGCGAATGTATCCATAATCGCCGCATTTGTCGGACCAATTTTTGATATTTTTTCAAAATGCTCCATCCAACTTTTTCTTTCTTCCTCCCTGACAATATCAAATATCGTTTTCAATTCTGGATATTTAATTTTTTCACTTCTTGCGTTGTAGCGATAATAGATTTCCGCTTCTTTTAATTCTCCGTCATTTTTAATACAAACAAGCGGTTTTGTTTTTGCTTGCTGAGTATATAAAATTCCGATGGTTTTACCCTTTACTGTTATTGTAAATTTTTCAAAAATGATTTCCGGTGCAAAAACTCCGTTTAAATAAGCAGTGATTTTGGCTTCGTCCACATCTTCAAAATTATTGCTTTGCAGTCCGACAAGATCACGCGGTTTATCTTTGATCCCAAAAACGATATACCCGCCTTTATTGTTGGCAAAGGCAACCATGCTTTTTGCGTATTTGTCTTTTGAGTTCCAGTTAAATGATTCTTTAAACTCAAGCCAGCCACTTTCACGTGATATTATCCTGTCCGCGATTGTTTCGTGGAATAGAAATATCTTTATATATTCATCGCTATTTTGAAAATCTGTATTCATAACAAACTGGATAAATTACTCTCCCCACACTCCCGCCAAAATCTCCTCAATCCGCTTTTCGGCTTCGGATTTGAGTAGTCGCACGCCTTCTAAAGCCTGCATTTGCTTGTCCAGTTTTTCCACGATTTGGCGTTGGGTTTCGAGGGGTGGGAGAGGCCAATTATATTCTTTCAAAAATATTTCTGGTACTCTTTTATGCCCAGATGCCCCTGTCATTTTTTCTTTTGCAATTTCTCTGAATTTTTTTGTTCGCAAAAAATAATAAATAAATTTTGGTAACAGTTTATCTGCTTTAGCTCTAAATACATGAAATTCTGTTGAACCAAAACCTGTTTTATTTTTTAAATTTTCTGCCAATGCTATTTTACCATTTTCCATACAAGGCGTAATTTTAGCAAAAATAACATCACCATCTTTGAAATAAGTATATCCTTTATTAACCTCTTTTAATTGTCTTTCTTGTAAATTTTTAATTGCCCCTGAAATATCATCAACTGCTTCCATTGGCACAAAAGAAACAAAATCATCAAGCTCTATATTTAATTCTTTTTTTGGATTGAGTTCCGCAAATTCGCTAATATTCTTTGCTTCAAAATTTAAAAATATATCAAAATCAATATCTCTAGCTTTCTCAATCCTCTCCGCCCCCTCAATAATCTGCTTTTGCTTTTCGATTTTTTCGACGATTTCGTTTTGAACTTCAAGTGGTGGAAGAGGGATTTGGAGTGCTAAAATTTCTTCGATTTTGTAAGTTTCGCGTCCCGTTGAATCATCAATGCCAAGTTTTGCAAAAGCCGGCTTCAAGCAAATCAATAAATATTTTGGATTTATCTTTGTTTCATCAATTCTAAATGGCACGAAAGTCCCAGTAGAAACATACTCTTTATCAGAAACTGCAAATGATCCGTTTTGAGTGTGCATTTTTCCGATCACCAAATCATCTTTTTGTATCAAAAGTCTTTTTTTCACTTTCAAATCCGCCCCAAGACACTCATTATTTGTTGAAATAATATTTATCTTTGTTGAAATGGTTGGTTCGCAATATGTTTTTTCGTCCTCAATTTCAATTTTTCGTTCATCTGATAAATCAATTAAAAAAGTGCTTAATGGTTCAAACGGAAATTGTTTTGTTTCTTTCAGTATTTCAAAAAGTTTTACAAGTTTTTCGTCTTTCTCCAAAATCTGCTTATCCAGTTTACTCAAATACCCCCTTGCAATATCCATTTGCAGGGCATTTTTGGCGTCAAAAGAAGCGAGAATTTGTAAAGCAGTTTTGGAATCTGCTTTTTGCAATTCAAGGTAGCGCTTATCTATCTTTGAGCCATTTTTGATTTCTGTACCTTTCAAAACTTCTTGCCAATCTTTGATCTGCTCCGCGCTCAAATTACTGCGGTAGTTTTGCAGGTTAAAATGATAATTGTGGGCTTTTTCAATTGCTTTGGCGACTTCGTTGTCAATTTGTCCTTCCACAATATTGTCAAACTGCCACAATTTCTCGTCATACATTTCTTTACTGATTTTTTTGCTTTCCAGTTTTTTATCTAAGTCCGCCACGAGTTTTTCCCGCTTTTTGGCGTTCTTTTCTTTGGTCTTTTCGCTGACCTCTATTTTTATTCGCGCGGCAATTCGTGGATCAAGTGTTTCAATTTGCTCTTTGGAAATGCAAAAACTGTGTTTCGTGTCTTGTGGCTTATCCCCTTGCTTAACTTCAGTAAACAGTTTCAAAAGTTTGGGAATTTGACTACCTTCAATCGGTTTTCTGTTGGTTCCCATACTAAAGCCGTCATTTTCTATTTTGTAATACCAAACAAAATCGGTCGGTTCACCTTTTTCAAAATAGAGAATTGAGGTTTTGGCTCCTTGCCCGCTTTTGCTTACAAATACACCTTGCGGAAGTGAAATAACCGCTCGCAAGTTGGCTTCATTCAAAAGTATTTTTCGCAAAGCTGAGGCGCTATTTTGCTCCCAAGTCAAAAATCCCTCGGAAACCACTACCGCACATCGCCCTTTGTCTTTGAGCAAATCAAACATCAATTTTACAAACAAAATCGTGGTTTCTGATTCTTTGGAGTATTCTTCCCAAACATTCGGATAAGCCGGCTGATCTCGCTCTGCTCCAAAAGGTGGATTGGCAATCACCACGCTTTTGCTTCCTCCGTCCCGTGAGGGGTCATACATTTTCAAGCTGTCGCCTTGATCAATATTGTGCGGATTTAAGCCCCGGATATACATATTTACCGCCGCCATTTTGCGGATTCTTCCTTGATATTCAATTCCGCCAATTCCTGTACGATAAAACATATTGGCGATATGTTCGGCGGGAAACTGTCTTGTTTGGCGCGCTTTTTCTATTACATAATCGTAAGCGTCAAAAAGAAAACCAGCCGTACCGCAAGCGGGATCAAAAATAGTATCGGTAAAATCGGGGTCAACCATCTCAACCATCATTTGGCGGATATGGTCAGGCGTTCGATATAGTCCCAAATCTTTTGTTCCGCCCGTTTCTGAAAGAGCGGACTCAATCGCATCGCCAAGTAAATCAGTTTTTAAAATATATTTTTCGTCAATTTCGTTCACCATGCCGATTACTTCGGCAATCACTCCGCCTTTGACATTGTTGGTAAAGTTAGAATTGGCAAAAACTTCTTCCATTAAAACCAACTGATCTTGCATTTTTTGAGGCAAGTTTCCGCTAACGACTGTTCGTGCTTTGGAAAGAATAGCGGAATAAAAAGGGAAAATATTTTTATTGAGTTCTGACAAAATCTGTTCGCCGTTTAGAGAAAGCAAATGAGAAAACAGCAAGCGATAATTTTCACCGGTAAAAAGATCGCGAAGCGGTTTAAATGATTCCTCTTGTTTGAGTTTGGCCTCAAAAATGCGAAGCAAAAGAAGCTCAATAATATATTCCACTCTTTCAACTGGAGTTCCGGCAGGACGTAGCTTATTGTGAAGCCTTTTTAGGATATTATTCGTTTCACTATCCGCGTAATGTGTTGTTGATCTTCCCATAGTTTATACTTTAAATGTTGATTGTAATTCCTCAAATACTTGAGGGAAACGATTATCAAAAGTTTGATTTACTTCCTGATAATCAGCGCCGATAATTCTTACAAATACCGGATTATTAAATACTTCTTGCGGTGAAATCCTTTTTTTCTCAGCGATATTTGCCGAGACAATATCTTTCATATCTCGCAAAAATTGAATTTGCTTGTCATTAAAATTGTATGTTTGAACATACGAATCAAAGCCTTTCTCTACTCGTTCTTTGGGTGTTGGAATTTTTTTGATTTTGAGTGCGTGTAAAAAGAAATCCCAAATTGATCCCTGTTCAAAGTCATACGCTTTTTGCAACTGCCCCTCGTCAAGATAAACATTTGGATTTTTTGACCAAACTTTTATTTCATCAATCTCTTGTTCACTTGGCTCATAATTTTCATCTGCTTTCACTTTTTCCTTTATTTCAACTATTTCCGGCGTGGCATTTTTATTTATTTCTTCCTCAAAAATCTCTTTGGCTTTCTCAATCGGAATATTGTCTATTACTTTGATATTATCTCCATGCAAGTAAACGCGCTGAATTAAATGTGCCGGATCCGGATTATCAATTATTCCGGAATGAACCGTGCCATGTGTACCTGAACCAGCGCCCTGACTTGTTGTACCCCCAGCCATTGAAATAATCTTCTTGTTTTCTTTAGCTGTACCCTTGCCGTTATCTTCCATTTTTTGACACAAACCCACGAAATCCAAAACCTTAAAACTGAATTTCCCAGTTTTAGGATCAAGGCGTGCTCCACGCCCGAGCATTTGAATATATTTGCCGACCGATTTTGTAAGATTGGCAAAAGCAATATAGCGGACACAAGGAATGTCAACTCCGGTACTCATAATATCAACTGAAACAGCGACAAACGGTTTGTGATTTTGATCTTTGAACCATTTTTTAAATGTGGCGTTAAGCTCGTCGTTTTCTGAAATAATCGCTTCTGCATAGCGAGGTGATAATTCGTCCTCGCTTGTTTTAAACACTTGATTGATTGCTTTGACGAGTTGAACGGCGTGCGATTGGCTGACGCCAAACAAAATTACTTTTTCGCCATATTCTGTATTTGCTTTCAGTTCTTCGGCAATTCTCAAGCAATTATCCCAAGCAATAAATTTTCTGTTTAATTGTTCCAATTTTATCTTTTTTGAGCTTTCGAGATTTACTATTTCTTCGGTTTCCGGGTCAATATAGTGATCAAATTCAACGCCGATTTCTTTAGCGGTTTTGATTAACTCTGTTTCAATAGATAAAACTTGATAAGGAGCCAAAAAGCCTTCATCAATGCCACGAGTAAGGTCAAATTGATAGTCAGGCTCGCCAGTCTCACAGCCAAACAATCTGTATGTATCTAAAATTGCCAAATCTTCGTCTGGAATTGTTACGCCTTTCTTGGCGACTGCAGTTCTTGGTGTAGCAGTCAATCCAACACGCGGACATAAGAAGTGATCAAAAATAAGTTTGCGGTTGATATTGATTGAGCGATGACATTCATCAACAATTATAAGATCGTAAAAAGTGCTCGGGATATTCTGATAAATATTTTCTAGCGTATCAATAACCACAATATGAATTTGTGCGTTTTTGTATTGTTTGTAATTGCCGGAAGTAATGCGAACGGCTGAATATTCTTTACTGATAAGAGAAAATCCGTCGTTGATAGCCTGTTCGGCAAGCATAACACGATCAACTACAAATAAAACTCGCTTTGCCATGTTGTATTCCAAAAGTGCTTTCGTAAAAGCGACCATTGTTCTGGTTTTACCAAGCCCAGTCGCCATATGCACAAGCATTTTTTGCTTGCCCTCTTTGTATCTTTGAATAAGCGCTTGAATACATTCGGCTTGATAATAGGTTTCTTTGCCACAGCTTGGATTGATTCCTCCTGCAATGCCTTTATCAATGGTTATTTCTCGATCAAGATTTATTTTTCTTGCTTGCTCTATTTTGAGTTGCATTTCTTCAAGCGTCATTAAACTGTTGACTTGGCGAAATTCGCCAGCTTCAAGACCTTTCCATTCGGTATCATAAAAAAGGATTCTCTCCGGTGAACAGGCATACAAAAATCGTGGTTTTAAAACCCCTGCATAAAGTGTACGAAGTTTTGTAAGCGCTTTTTTCTCGTCTTCAAATTTATTCTCAAAAATAGCGACAATATTATGATTCAAATCTAAAAGCGTAATGTCTGGTTTGACACTTTTTTTCCCCTCAAATTGTTTTTGTTGTTCAGGAGTTAATGCGTATTCTTGCTGATACAACAAAGTATCTCCGACTTTCCATCCGAGTTTTTTTAAGTCTTCAATTATTTTTAAATCTGTGTCCGTTGCTTCGTTAATTCTAGGCATAATTATTGTGTTAATTCATCAAGCGTAACCCCTAATCCCGCAGCAATCTTTTTCACTGTATCCAGCGTCGGGTTGGTTACGGTATCCGACTCTATCTTAATCAAGGTTGGATAAGGAATATCCGCCTTCTTCGCGAGCTCATCCTGCGTTAAATCTTTCTTTGCCCGCCAAGCTCGTATTTTTTGCCCGATTGTTTGTTCTTTGGTCATATAAGACATGTAATCTATGGTTAGTTGTATTATAGCGCGCAGGTCAAAATTTACAAGAGATCTGTGCAACGTTCGAACCACGAACCAAAAGGTCTTTTACCTCTAAACTAAGCCACAAAATTCTCTAAACTCATTCAAATCGACCAAATGGTCTCCCCATGGTTCGAACCGCATTGCTCTCAACAAAATCGCTAACCTATACAGTAAACAAGCGCATTCCGAACAAAACAAAAATCCCTCCGATTTGGAGAGACTCTTATTGGTGGGACGTACAGGGCTCGAACCTGTGACCATCAGCTTAAAAGGCTGCTGCTCTACCAACTGAGCTAACGTCCCATATGTTTGACTGCTTTTTAAATTTTCACAGTCAAAACACCTACTCTTTATATCACAACATAAAAAACTTGGCAAGACCTTTTTTATGAATGAACTATTCTTTGTTCTTATTATAACTCTCAAAAGCTCTTAAAATCTCAAGTGGAATTGCAAAGATAACCGTATTAGACTGATCCGAGCTTAAATCGTTAAGAGACTGCAACGTTCGAAGATGAAGTGCTCCAGGCGCGCCAGAAAGCGTTCGTGCTGCTTTTGCCATATTCTCAGCAGAGATAACTTCACCTTCTGCTTTGATGATAACCGCCCGCTTTTCTCTCTCCGCTTCGGCCTGCTTGGCGATAGTCCTTTTCATATCTTCAGGAAGTTCGATATGCTTCAAATCAACAGACACAATCTTAATTCCCCAGGGATCAGTCGCCTTATCAACAATTTCTTGAATACGATCAGAAATAACATCTCTTTTTGAGAGAAGTTCATCCAAAGTTACCTCTCCAACAACATCACGCATCGTAGTCTGCGCCAACTGAGAAACAGCATAATTGAAATTCTCCACTTTTATAATAGCAATTTCTGCTGCCTGCACTTTATAATACAAAACCGCGTTAACATTCACAGAAACGTTGTCCTTCGTAATTGCGTCCTGATCTGGCACATCGACCGCTTTTACTCTGATATCCACTTTTTGATAAGACTGGATTACAGGAATAACAATCCTCCACCCCGGCTCCATTATCCCGTCATATTTTCCCAAAAGAAACCGCACACCTCTTTCATATTCATTAATTTGTTTAACGCTAGCAAGAATCAGAATAAAAGCCCAAGGTGCTGCAAGAATAATAAACGCGAAAATGTCCATATTTTTATTTTAATAATTAGAAAAAATTTATCTAAAACTATAAAGCTTATCATAGTCTAACCTAATGCTACCAGCACTCACAGGATCATAACCATTTTCTACTTCCTCGCCATCTTTATATCCATCCCCATCAGTATCTGGGTTGGAAGGGTCGCTACCATAAAATTTTTCTTGATCATCGCTAAGCCCATCGCCATCAGTATCAATCATTCCCATATTAGAAAAAATACCATCTTCAGATTGCGAAGCAAAACTATCGATTATTATCTGAAAATCCTTAGCGTTTTCAGGTTCTCTCACTACAGCTTCATTAAAATTTGATAAAGAATAGTCTAAACCAAAACTCAAGTTGAATTCAGTGGTATCTGCTTCTATACCAATACCAGAAGATGCATTTTCACCCTCAAGCAATGCACGTTCATCTGCATAGGCTTCTATAAAATCTCTATCGAAAGTTCCATCGATTTTTACCCGATAAATCAGATTATCATTCTTGCCCACCCAGATTTCAATTTTCATTCTATCTAGAATAAAATCTATAAGCCCTCTAGCTTTATCTAACTCTTCAGCTTCACTTTCAAACCGTTCCATAAAACTGCTTGCTTCACTTTCCATTCCCTCTGCCATAAATGTTTCACCAATCAGGCCCGCCACCACCTTAAAGCTCTCTTCTGTATCTAGCTTAACCCGATAGTGGAATAAATCAACACCGTCGACATTTTCATCCCCTAAATCTTCAGAAAATTTCAAGATACTATCAGAACCCTTAAAAAGTTCATTAATCTTTGAAGCACCATCAAAAGAAGCCGAATCGTTGACAATAGGCGTAACCGAGTTCAGCGCTTCTTTACAATAAGTTTGAAAATACTCTTCAGGAACAAAATACCAATTATCTTTAACAATCTCTAAAAAACCTCTCATCGAATTGACTCGATCTTCAGTTTCAATTGTACCATCGTCCAAATCAAAATCTCCAAGCCTAAGGTATAATTTATTATCATATGAAGCAAATTCCACATTGACCTTTTCTGACGAGCTTTTTTCTTCCGATTCCAAACTCATATCAAACTTCACCGAAGAATAAAACGCTGAGCCTTCTGCATCAAATTCATTTACCCCGCTCTGAACAATATTAACTTTTTCAGCAGAAATATACTCACCTCCTTTTGCATCGAAATCAATTGTTATCTTCCCATCGTAACTATACGATTTGATATTACCCATTGTTTCCAAAGAAGACTTAACGACAGCATTCTCTTCATTCTGATTTTCTGCCACCAAAGTTTCAGACTTTTGATAAAGAATATAAAAAACACCTACAATTACTAACAAGAATAAAGACACCGTAACTGCCAAAAAAACTTTTCTATTCTTTCCAACAACAAGTTCACCCCATTGTTTTTCTTTCTCTGAAAAAGGTTTTTTTTCTGTTATTCTGATTTCATCTTCTAAAGAGAACTGACGAGAATCCTCACTCTCTTCTTTTGCAAAATCATCGTATTTACTTGCTGCATTCATTAGAGGTTCTTTTTCTATCCCCTCTGAAATCTTTTCTTGCGCTCCACTATTTTCAGCAGTCTTTTCTTCACTTTCATCAGAAACGTGCTGAACATTTGATGTTATATTATCTGTAGATAGGTTATTTTTTTCTTCACTCTCCATAATTATTACTCTTATTTTTCCCTTAATAAAGATATTGCCAAAAGTGGAGTCACAAACCAAAAAAATTGTGCCCCATCTCCAACAAAAACCGACCTTAGAAATATAGAAAGATTATTGATTTCCAAAATAGATAAAAATGAAATCGTCGCGCTTACCATAAAACCAATCTGCAAAAAACTGACTACCAAAGTTTCAAACCAAGCTCCGCCAGTTCCCCGATTGAACACTGAAGTGAACGCCGAACGAGACAAGATGAAAAACAAAACAAATACCCCAAGTAGAAAAAATAGAGCCTTATCCAAAAAAGAATTCTCCAACCCCAAGCCCAAGACTTTTTCCAAAAGTTCCAGTCTACTCACAAGCGCAAAAGAGATGTAGCTACTTAGAAGAGCGATAAAAGCTTTGTCTTTTCCAAAACGAAAAAGATAAAATCCGATTCCAACGATAAAAACGACAATCACAAACAAATCCCAGCTGAGAGTCGTAAATTCTATACTACCAAAAATATTTTGAAAATCCATTTTCTATTTTTTTATTTTTGCGTTTCTTATTTGTTTCATTATAACACAGACTTCCATTTCTACAAACCCTCTTTTTTCAAATCCTCCAAAAGGCTTTTTTGTTTTCTAGAAAGCTTTTCTGGCGTCTTAATTTGAACCGAAATATACATATCCCCCGAACCACGCCCTTGCAAATGAGGGAGTCCAGCTCCAGAAACTTTGACAATTTTCCCCGATTGAATTCCTGATGGTATTTTTAATTTTATTTTATTCTTCAGTGTCGGAACGTTAACGCTATCCCCTAATGCCGCCTGAGTAAAATTGACATCAAGCTTATAAATAAGATCATCTCCTCTTCTTTCAAAAGAAGAATGCTTGCGTATATGCGCGGTTATATAGAGATCTCCAAATTCAGATTTGCCGCTTCCTGGACGAAAACCTGCCTCGCCTTTTCCAGAAACACGGATGGTCTGTCCTTCAGCAATTCCCGCTGGAATTTTCACTTTTACAGATTTCTCTTCCTTAACTCTCCCATCGCCGCCACACTTGGTGCATTTCTTTTCAGGTCTTTCTCCTGTTCCTCGACATTCAGGACAAATTTCGCTCTGAGAAAAAACCCCGAGCATTGTTCTTTTTTGCTTCTGAATCTGTCCGCTTCCATCACAAGTAGTGCATTTTTCAAACTTACTTCCCGGTTCGGATCCATTCCCGCCACATTTTGAACAAGAAGATGCAATATATAGTTTTATTTCTTTCTCAACCCCCTCCAAAACATCTTCCAAAGTCAACTCGACGTCAACTGCGATATCTTGTCCTTTTTCACGAGCAGCACGCGAACTTCTTCCTCCGCCAAAAATATCGCCAAAAATATCGCCCAAATCTCCCTCAAAATTAAACCCGCCTTGCCCCCCGCCAAAACCTGAAAAATCGAACCCACCAAAACCGCCCGCACCTTGACCTGCGCCCGCACCATCAAAAGTCGAACCGAACTGGTCATATTGCGCACGCTTCTGCTTGTCCGAAAGCACCTGATAAGCCTCATTAACTTCCTTAAATTTCGCTTCATCTCCGCCTTGTTTATCTGGATGATGTTGATGCGCCAACTTGCGATAAGCCTTTTTGATCTCCTCATCATTAGCGCCTTTTTCCACGCCCAAAATTTCATAATAATTCTTTGCCATATCTGATATATCAAAATAATTTAATTCTTAGAAACTATTAACGATTTTAGCACCTTT
>Ga0265294_10003130_pt1 | contig 21363 bp, 22 predicted proteins | sample MunlanPumphouse3_FD_192504 | JGI IMG/M metagenome (GOLD analysis project Ga0265294, IMG submission 192504) | Groundwater microbial communities from a municipal landfill in Southern Ontario, Canada - Pumphouse #3 | ecosystem: Environmental > Aquatic > Deep subsurface > Groundwater | place...
TTTTTCTTTTGGTATCATTAGCATCATCAACAAAAGATGAGATAGAAACAATGATAAAGCTGGATAATATTCCTACTACTACTATTCCTATCAAGACTTCGATTAGGGTGAAGGATTTATTTTGTTTCATAGTTAAAATTTAACACAGAATCATTAAGTAGATCAATTTTACTCTAATTCTTTTTTAAGTAATTTTGTTACTATCTGAGGATTAGCTTTTCCTTTTGATTTAGCCATTATTTGCCCAACAAGAAAAGTAAAACTATTTTCTTTTCCTTTTTTATAATCTTCAACTGGTTTTTGATTTTCTTTTAAAACTTCTTCTATTATCTTTTTAATCTCTCCTTCGTCTTCAATTTGATTTAATTCTTTTTCTTTAATAATATGAGAAGGATCTTTACCAGTATTAAACATTTCTTCTAGTACTATTTTAGCGATTTTACTAGATATTTTGTCTTGACTAATAAGGCAAATAAATTCACCAAAGTTTTCAGGGGTAATTCTTTCTTCAATTTTAATGGGTTCAGAAACGTTTTTTAAAAGGTATTGTAAATCAGTTGTTAAATAATTAGCACAAAGCTTAATAATCTCTTTATTGTCTCTGTTGCATGATTTATCTTTAGCCCAACAACTTGATTCAGAAGCTGCTTTTTCTAAATAATCATCTAAGATATTGTCTTTAACAAAGAATTCAATTGTTTTATTGTCTAAATCATACTCTTCTTTAAACCTTTTTCTTTTTTGGTTAGGTAATTCAGGCATTTTTCTTTGTATTTCTTCTATTTTTTTCTGATCAATAGTAATTAACGGTAAATCTGGTTCAGGAAAATACCTATACTCATGAGCATTTTCTTTTTCTCTTTGTGGATATGTTTCTCCTTTCATATCGTTCCAGCCCCTTGTTTCTTGAATTATATTTTCTCCTTTTTCTAATATTTCGCTTTGTCTTTTAATTTCATAATCAATTGATTTTTCTACTGCTTTAAAAGAATTTAAGTTCTTAACTTCTACTTTTGTTCCTAAGGTATTATCTTTACTAATTGATATGTTAACTTCGCAACGCATCTGTCCTTTTTCCATGTTAGCTGCTGAAACATCTAGATATCTTAATATCAACTGTAATTCCTGACAGAATTTCTTTGCTTCTTCTCCTGAATGAATATCTGGTTCTGTAACTAATTCCATTAAAGGAACACCAGCTCTATTAAAATCAACTAAAGTTTTACCTTTAAGATGATGCAATTTACCAGTATCTTCTTCCATGTGAATTCTAGTAATTCTAATTTTTCTTTTTTCTTCATTATCCAAAACAATATCTAGATATCCATTAGTGCAAAAAGGCATATCATATTGAGATATTTGATATCCTTTAGGTAAATCAGGATAAAAATAGTTTTTTCTATCAAACTTTGATTGTTTAGCAATTTCACAATTTAAAGCTAGTCCCGTCATTATTATTTTATTAATCGCTTCTTCATTAATAACAGGTAATGTTCCTGGCTGACCAGTACAAATAGGACAAATATTAGTATTTGGTTTTTCTTCTAAAGAATTCCATTCTTCATTAGGACAAGAACAAAACATTTTAGATTTTGTTTTTGACTCAAAGTGTATTTCTAAGCCAATGGTTGCTTTATACATATTTTTTTACTTCTTTCATTATTTTAACTCCATTACTTGAACCAATAATGTCAGCCCCAGCTTTAATCATTTTATTAACATCTTTCAAGGTTCGAATCTTTCCAGAGGCTTTGATTAATAATCCTGGAGCATTCTTTTTCATTATTTTTAAATGCCTCGCTTTTTCTTCTAATTCTCTATTTTCTAGTGGATCTTTTTCAGTAGCTGTTTTAACACATATTGCTCCAGATGTTTTAACTATTGAAGAAACCTTAGCAATTTCATCATCAGTTAACATTCCTGAAGCAATAATTACTTTAGTTGGTCCGATTTTACATATTTCTTTTAAGTCTTTTTCTATTTTTTCCCATCTTTCGTGTTTAATATCAGGTATTGAAACAACAATATCAAGGTCATTGGCTCCATCTTCTTTTGCTTTTTTACACATTCTAACTCTTGTTTTATGGTCACTGTCCCCTATTGGATCATCAATTAACACAACAACATCAATACCAGTGCCTTGTAATTCCTTGGATACTGTTTTAACCCATTTAGGCCTAATGCATACTCCTCTAAAGTCATATTCTTTAGCTTCATCGCAAGTTTTAATAATATCTTGTTTTTTAGCGTCTAACTTAATATTAGTATGATCTATGTATTTATTGATTGGTTTCTTCATGATTATTTAAAAGTTATGCTGTTTATAATATTATCAAAGTTATTTATCCATTGATTAGTTAGTATACCTTTATTATTGTTTATATTTTCACAAAAATCAAGCATAGCGTTTTCTTTCCAAGCCTTGCAATTATAATAATCTTCAAAATACTCTGGGTTCTCATTAATCATTAATTCAGGATCTGCTTTTAGGGTGATTATAACAATAAAGTCATTTTTAAAAAAGATTAATCTTTTTTCAAATAAAACACTACAAATATCAAATCTTCCTAATATATATTCTTCTTGGCCATATATTTGATTTGAAAGTTTAACTATCTTTCCGTTCTTTCCCCAATCAATTGATTCACTGCTTAAAGATCCTTTTTCTAAATCATTTTTGTATTTATTTAAAGTTTCTTGATCAAAACCAAGCAACCCTTGTGTTTCAGGAAAAGAACTTATTTTAATCACCGAAACAGTTAAATCTTTTTCCAATTCAATAGTGTTTGGATATTTAAATTCAAATCCAGCTAAATCATTTTTAAAATACTGATAATTTTTTGAATTTTGTTTATTAAACACATAAAAAACTCCAATTACTATTAAAATTAAAATAATTATTATAAAAATTATCTTTTGGGGGCGCATTTATTGATTAAATTTAAATGTTGCTAATGTTTCATTAAATTTTAATGAATTTAACACTTTTCCATAATAACAATTCTGATAAGCTTCTTTTAGTGGTTCGTATACGTCACAAATTGTTTCTTTTGTAATAAGTTTTATCGTAACGTATTTTTGATTCTTAATAGTAGAATATGTGTAAGTGGTATAAAATGAATCATTTATTTTTTTCTCTGTTTTGCCCAAACAATAATTAATATTATTAATTTTTACTTTTTCTGTACAGTTATTTAAAAAATCTTCTAGTGTTGTTGCGGCTAAACCAAAATAATTATCTGAAATAATAATTTCTGGTTCTGAATTAAAAAATTTATCAGGATATTTAAATTTAAAACCAACTTCTTTGTTTTCTTTTTCAATCATTTCATAAGTATTATTTATTGGTTCATCGCATCCGTGAGGACCACTTGCTGTACCAACAAATTCTCTAATATAATAGTCATCATTTATTTTTATTACATCAATATACATAGATTTATCTACATACCACCCATTTTTTTCTTCACCATTACCAGCGGTCCATCCTGTTGTATATGGTTCAACTGAAAAACCAACCCTAAAAGTAAAACAATTATCTTCTTCATAATAAATATCTATATCGTCAATTGTATAATTTTTAAGTCTACTATGAAGAGGCATGTTATCCGATAAGTATAATTTTAAAAAATTATCAAATAAATCATTTGCTACAACTTTTAAGTCTTTTTTACTTTCTTCAGTGGTTTCTTTTGTTTCTATAGTGTTATATGTAACGCCTGTATATATAAGATAAGCTATTAAAGATAAACCAATACCAATTATTATTCCTATTAAAATATTTCCTTTTTGCTTCATATTAATTTAATTATTTGATTATGCACTTCTTCGATTGATTGTTCTCCATCAATTATTTCCCACTTACAAAGTAAATTATCTTTAGCAATTTTATCATACATATTAACAAGGTTTTTTAATAAGTCTAAATCTTTTTCATTTCTATCTAAATCTCCTTGTTTTTCTTGAGATTTTCTCTTTCTTGATGTTTCTGGAGATATTCTTAAATATATACACAAATCTGGCTTAACAATGTTAAATAAATTAGATAAAGAAATTAATTTTTCTAAATCAACACCTCTTAATCCTTGATAAACTAAAGTTGATGTAAAATACCTATCACTAATTAACATTTTCCCCTCATTAAGATCTTTTTCTATTTCTTCTCTATCTTTAACAAATTCAGAAAAATATATTAAAGCTTGAACATCTGGAGAAAGATCATATTTTTCATAAAGAAAATTATGGATTAATTGTCCTATTGGTTTATCGTACTGAGGATATGTTAATTCTTTTATCTCTTTTTCCTGTTTTAATAAAAAATCAGACAAAAGACGTGTCTGAGTTTCTCCTCCGCATCCATCAATACCTTCTATAATGATGAATTTACCTTTTTGCATTATGATTGTTCTAATTTACTTTCTTGAGGGTGTTGAGCATTAACATATTTAGCTCCTTGTTTTTTAAAATATGGTTTAGATGTTGGTGAAAGCATTTTTTCAAACACTAACTGACAAACTCTGGTTCCTGGATAAAGAAGAATTGGAATCATTCCAATATTTTGCATTTCTAATACAATTTTACCTTTAAACCCTGGATCAATGTGTCCTGCTGTTGAGTGAATGATAATTCCTAATCTTCCTAAACTTGACCTACCATCAATTCTAGCACAAACATCATCTGGTAAAAATACTTCTTCTAGGGTTACTCCTAGAACAAATTCACCTGGATGAAAAACAAAAGGATCGTTATTGTTAAGTTTAACAAGAGTGGTCATGTCTTTAAAGCTTTCTGAATCTCTAGTATCAATAAAAGCTTTTTTGGCATGATTAAAAACCATGAACTCATCACTAAGTCTTAAATCCAAAGAAGCAGAACCTAATTGTTCTGCTAAATTTGGTTTTGGTGTTACTTGGATAACATTTTCGTTTATTAATTTTTCAATGTCTTTATCTGATAAAATCATTTTTCAACATCTATTCCTAATGATCTAGCTGTACCTTCTAATACTTTTATGGCTTGATCCATATCAGTAGTATTAAGGTCAACTAATTTTTGTTTTGCTATTTCTTCTAATTGAGCTCTAGTAATCTTACCTACCTTTTTTTTATTGGGTTCTCCTGATCCTTTGTCTAGACCAATAGCTTTTTTAATTAATTGAGCTGCTGGTGGTTGATGTAATTTTAAATCATAACTACGATCAGCATAAACAATAATTTCAACTGGAATCTTAAAATCACCTAATTCTCTTGTTGCATCATTAAATTTTTGACAGAATTCAGCAATATTTACTTGATATTGTGCTAAAGCTGGACCAACAGGAGGAGCTGGATTTGCTTTTCCTGCTTGAATATGTAGTTTTATTATTTTCTTTACTTCTTTTGCCATATTATAATTTCTTAATTTGTAATGAGTCTAGTTCTAGCGATGTATCGCGACCAAACATGTTTATCATAATTTTAACCTTTCCTTTTTCTTTGTCTATGCCAGAAACTTTTCCTTCAGAATCCTTAAAAGGACCATCTATTATTTTAACTAAATCTCCTTTTTTAAATTCAATATTGTATTTTGGTTCTTCAGCCTCTACTTTTTTATTTAATATATTCATTTCTTCTAAAGAAACTGGTAAGGGTATGGTTCCTGAACCAACAAATCCAGTTACATTAGGAGTGTTTCTTACAACATACCATGAATCATCAGTTACAATCATTTCTACTAAAACATATCCGGGGTATAATTTTTCTTCTACAACTTTCTTTTTTCCATTTTTAATCTTAATCTTTTTTTCTTTAGGCACCATAACGTCAAATATCTTATCCTCCATACTCAAAGACTCAACTCTTTGCTTTAAGCTTTTTGCAACTGCATCTTCGTAACCAGAATAAGTGTGCAATACATACCATCTTTTTTCAGTTGATAATTGTTGTTTTGCCATATTAAAAAATAAATTTTTCCATTAACTTAACAAAAATAAGATCAAAAAACCCTAAAACAGCAGCCACAAAAACAGACATGCCGATTACAATTAAAGTATATTTGATTGTTTCATTACGGGTTGGCCAAGTAATTTTCTTGATCTCTGAACCCGCATCTTTTAAAAGATTTAATATTTTCATATTGGCTATAGATTAGCAAAAGAAGGGTTAAATGTCAATTATTCACTAGATTCTCCTTTTATTACTTCTTTATTTTTTTCTCTTTGTTTTTCTTCGTAACTAGTTTGAGCCAAAATATATATAGATCCTACTGATAATTTACTTTTTTTACTTAACTCTTCTATTTTCTTCTGAAAACTATCTATCAATTCAACGTATTCCTTGTCTACTGAAATCTCTTCGTAATTTTGATTTTTTTCTCTTCCTATTTCTCTACCCCTAGCAATCATTGACATTAATTCTTCAAATTCCTCGCTTTCTTCTAAGTGTTCTTGTCTTCTTTCTCTTATTTCTCCTCCATGCATGGCCTCGAAAAAGAATCTCATTCCAGTTTCTTCTCTTCCTAGTTTTTTAAGTTTTTCTTCAAGCTGATCTATCAAATTATTAAATTCGCCATCAAATTCTTTTACTTTTTTATTCAACCCTAATTTTGATAATATGCCTAACCCATTTGCATTTTGTCTTTTTTTAAAAACTTCGTCTGCTTCCTCTACAATGTCCATCATTTTTTCATATTCTTCTTTTTCTTCTTCCTTAGAAAATTCTTTTTGAGAAGATTCTTCTATTTTTTCTTCTTCTATTTTTGGTTGTTCAAAGTTCATATAATTTTTTATTATAATTATACATCAAGATTTCTAACACTTTTAGCTGATCCTTGAATAAACCTTTTTCTTGGAAGAACTTCTTTTCCCATAAGCATATCAAAAGTATCATCAGCTTCTTTAGCATCATTAACACCAACTTGAAGCAATATCCTTCTTTCAGGGTCCATTGTTGTTTCCCATAATTGTTCTGGATTCATTTCTCCTAAACCTTTATATCTTTGAATATTTAATCTTGCCTTATCTTTTAAAGAAGTTAAATATTTTTCTTTTTCATTTTCCGTATAACAATAATGAATATCTTTTCCTGTTTGTATTTTGTACAATGGTGGTTGAGCAACATACAAATAGCCGTTTTCAATTATTGGTTTAAAGTGTCTAAAAAATAAAGTCATTAAAAGAGTTTTAATGTGGTTTCCATCAGAATCAGCATCACACATAATAATAATTCTATGATATCTTAGTTTTTCTATATCAAAATCATCAGCAATTGCAGCTCCTAAGGCAATTATTAATGATTTAACTTCTTGAGAAGTAAGCATTTTATCTAATCTTACTCTTTCTACATTAAGAATTTTTCCTCTCAAAGGTAAAATAGCCTGAAATCTTCTGTCTCTAGCTTGTCTACTTGAACCTCCTGCAGATTCTCCCTCTACAATATATAGCTCTGATTCTTCTGGTTTTCTTGAAGTACAATCAGATAGCTTACCTGGTAAAGATAAGCCTTCTAATACACCTTTTCTTAAAACAGTTTCTTTAGCTGCCTTAGCTGCTTTTCTTGCTTTATATGATAAAACTGCTTTTTCAATAATTATTTTTGTGTCTTGAGGAGATTTTTCTAGATAATCTGATAAAGCTTCAGAAACAACAGCTTCGGTAGCGGTTCTTGCTTCAGGGTTACCAAGTTTTGCTTTTGTTTGTCCTTCAAACTGAGGTTCTTTAATTTTAATTGACACAACAGCTGTTAATCCTTCTCTAATATCGTCTCCTGTTAAATTAGGTTCAGATTCTTTTAAAAAGCCGCCTTTTCTAGCATAATCATTAATTAAACGAGTTAAAGCAGCTCTAAACCCAGTTAAATGCATCCCTCCTTCAGGAGTAAAAATATTATTAGTAAAACTTTCTTCATATGTTTCATAATCATCAGTATAAATTAAAGCAGCTTCTACAAATATTTCTTCTTTTTCTCCTGTTCCATAAAAAGGATTATTATGCAAAGAATCAGCATTTTTAGTCAAATGTTTTAAATATGACTTAACACCTCCTTCAAAGTAAAAATGATAGTCAAATGGATTTTTTTCATCTCTTGAGTCATAAAAATCAATCCTTACTCCTTTAGTTAAATATGCTTGCTGTCTTAAGTGATTAAGAATTTTCTTTCTATCAAAAATTATTTCTTTAAATATTTCTTGATCTGGTTCAAAAATAATTGTTGTTCCTTTTTGTTTACAAGTTTTAATTTTTTTAACAGCTGAAGTTGGTTTTCCTTGTTTATAGCTTTGAGAATATAATTCACCACCCCTACAAACTTCAGCAGTCATGTTCTTTGATAAAGCACAAACAACTGAAACACCTACTCCATGTAAACCTCCTGAAACCTTATATGCTCCAGAGCCAAATTTTCCTCCAGCATGAAGAGTAGTCATGATGGTTTCTAGGGCTGACTTCTTTGTTTTTTCATGCTTATCAACAGGAATACCTCTTCCATTATCAACTACTTTAACCTGATTATTAGGAAGCAAATAAACCTCGATTTTATCACAATGCCCACCCAAGGCTTCATCTAAAGAATTATCTACCACTTCATAAATTAAATGATGCAAACCTTGCGGTCCCGTTGAACCAATATACATTCCTGGTCTTTTCCTTACTGGATCAAGACCTTCTAAAACATAAATATCTTTTGCACTATATGATGCTGCTTTTTCTTTTGCCATATGATTATTTTCTTTCTTCCCATCCTATTTTTTCGGAAAGATTTTTAATTATATCATTAATAATTTTATTAATTTCTTTTGTGTTCAATGTTCTTTCAGGGTGTTGAAGCGATATATTAACAGTTACGCTTTTTTTTCCTTGTTCTAGTTTTCCTTTATATACATCGGTTACCTTGAATTCACCACCAACAACAAGTGGTGCTATTATTTCTTGAATTGTTTCAAATACCTGTAATTCATTAATTTCATCATCAATTATTCCTGAAATGTCTCTTACTGCTTTTGGATGGCATAAAATTTCTTTGTATTCCTTTTCTTCGTTAGCATGTTCCATCAAAATATCAAAATACAATTCAAAAACAAGAATGTTTTTAATTTGTTTTATTTCTCCTAATTTTTCTCCCTCAAATTTTAATTCTAAATTTTTAAATGTAGCTTTAATTCCAATATTGTCTAATACGCACAATAAATCACCTTTTAATTTTAGTAAATCAAGTGAAGAAATTCCGCCAGCTACTATTAGTTTTTCTTTTATTTTCTTTTCTTCGGGAATAAAAATTTTATTAATTTCAAAAATTCTAACATCTTTATATGTTTTTAAATTTTCTTCAATATTATCAACAATTTGAGGAATTAAACTTGGTCTTAAATATTTGAAAAAACTGCTAATTGGATTATTGATTGGTTCTGCTTTTAGACTAAATTTTTTAACTTCTTTGTCAGATATAAAGGAATAATTATATACTTCAATATATTTTAATTCTTTAAAAACATCTTTTATTTTATTTACATAAAATAATTCGTTATTTCTTTGAGCTGGTTCTAAAAATGAACAAGGAAGCAAAGAAGGAATTTTATCATAACCATTTATTCTTCCGATTTCTTCAATAATATTTTCTGGAATTAATAAATCTTGTCTAAAAGTAGGAATTTCTAGCAATAAACTTTTAGAAAGAACCTTGATTCCTAATCTATTTAAAATATTTATTGTTTCATTTAAAGAAATATTAATTCCTAAAATTTTATTAACCAACTCTAATTCTAGCTTAATTTTTTTTGGTTTAACTTTTTCTTCATAAATATCAATCATTCCTGTTTGGATTTCTCCTTGAGCAACATCTTTAATTATTGAACAAACTCTATCTAGGGCTATTTCTGTTAAATTTGGATCTAAATTATGTTCAAACCTAGCAGAAGCATCTGTTCTAATATTAAGTCTTCTAGCTGTTTGACCAATGGCTTTAGGGTCAAAACTAGCAGACTCTAAAACAATAATCTTACTATTATGATTAACTTCAGCATGTTTACCTCCTTTTATTCCTGCAATCGCTAATGATCTTTTTTCATCAGCAATTACCATAACTTTTTTATCTAAAACGCATTCCGTATTATTTAACAATAATATTTTTTCTCCTGGTTTAGCATGCTTAATAATGATTTTACTTCCTTCGATTTTTTCATAATCAAAAGCATGTAATGGTTGCCCTAATTCCAACATTACGTAATTAGTAGCGTCAACAATATTATTAATAGGATTAATTCCACAATTAATCAATTTATCCGCAATCCATTTAGGAGATGGCCCAACCTTTATATTAGATATAATTCTTGTAGAGTATCTTTTACAATTTTTATCCTTAATTTCAACACTTAAAAGATCTTTAATTTTAAGACCTTCTTCTTTTATTTTTGAAACAGGATAAATCATTTTTAAATTAAGAATAGCAGTGCACTCTCTAGCAATTCCTAGATGAGACAATGAGTCCCCTGCTCTATCTGGTAAAACATCAATATTTAAAATCCAATCATTCTTTTTTCTTTCAAAAGATTCTACTTCAAAAGCATGCATAGTTAAAATCTCGGCCAATTTTTCTGGTTGGGGTAACGGTTTTTTAAAAAATGAATTTAGCCAAGAATATGATACTATCATTTTAAAATTGTTTTAAAAACTTAAGATTTCCGCTGTGAAACCAGCGAATATCATTTATCTTATACTTCATCATTGTTAACCTATCAATTGACATTCCAAAAGCAAATCCTTTCCATTTTTCAGAATCTAATCCCCCATTTTCAACTACATTAGGATGCACCATACCTGCCCCTAATATTTCAACCCAGCCAGTTTTTTTACAAGCTGGACAGCCATTTCCAGAACAAACAGCACAACTCATATCAATTTCAAAGCTTGGTTCAGTAAAAGGAAAATAACTAGGCCTTAATCTAATTTTAATCTTCTTTTTAAAGAATTCTTGTAAAAATCTTTCTAATACTCCTTTTAAATTAGCAACTGAAATATTTTCATCTAGCATTAACCCTTCTATTTGATAAAAGTTAGTTTCATGAGATGCATCTGTTCTTTCGTAACGGTAAACTCTTCCAGGAATTACAATACGAAGAGGTGCTCCTAGTTTTTTCATGTATCTTGTTTGAGCAGGAGAAGTATGACTTCTTAAAACAAGATTTTTTCTTAAATAAAATGTTTTGCCAAGTGATAACGCATCTCTAGCTGGATGTCCTTCTGGAATATTTAATGAATCAAAATTATGCCAAAGATCTTCTACTTCTGGCCCTTCTAAAACAGAAAAACCCATTAATTGAAATATATTTTCTATTTCTCTTCTTACTTGAGTTAAAGGATGCAAGTGTCCTGTTTCAGTTTTGGTAGCTGGTAAACTAGAATCAATTTTTTCTAAAGAATCTTTTTTCAGAGTTTTTTCTAATTCACTTACCTTAATTTCTAATTCTTTAGCAAAGGAATTAATTTCTTGACCAATCACTTTTTTTTCTTCAAGGGTCATATCTTTAATTTCTCCAAATATCTTTCTTATCTCTCCTTGCTTACCAAGATATTTTTTAGAAAAATCTCTCAATTCTTTTGAGTTTTTTATTTCTTCAAATTCCTTTTTTATTGTATTTTTGATTTCAAAAATATCCATCTTTATATGTATATTCTACCTTAAAATCAAAGAAAAATCAAATAAAAATAGCTATGTAGCTAATCCAGATATTAATAATAAGCCTATTTGGCGGACCCGACCGGACTCGAACCGGCAGTCTCCTCCGTGACAGGGAGGCGCGATAACCAATTTCGCTACGGATCCATTATGTTTGTGCCTAAGGTGGGAGTCGAACCCACGACTTCTCGCTTATGAAACGAGTGCTCTAACCACTGAGCTACTCAGGCTAGTAGCGAGAAGAACTCAAAAAAAACATGTTGCGGTTCCTAGAATTGCACTAGGGTCTCCAGCTTATGAGACTGGCGAGGTACTACTCCTCCAAACCGCTACGAATAAAAGTATTTTAGCATAAAAAGAATAAAAATCAAGGGTTTGGTTATTATTTTTTAAAAACATAATAAGAATTTTTACCTTTTCCCTGTCTTTCAATTAATTCAAGGGCTATTAATTTTTCAAAATCAATATAACGAGTAGGTCTTGCTCTTTTCGTAATTTTAGCATAATTACTATCTTTTATAAAACCATTCTCTTTAATATAGTCTAATATTAATTGATGGTAGGGTTGTATTTTTCCATCTGGCGTAATTTTAATTTTATCTAATTCTTTTCTTACGCGTAACAATTCATCTATTATTCCGTCAGTAAAATATTCTAACCATGAAGTAAAATCTATATTTTCTTGAATATCGTAATAATTTCCTATTAATCCAACATTTTGAAAATATTTAGTAATATTATTGTTATAATAATTTTCAAAACTAAATAAATTAAAAGTTTTAAGCTCCATATTAGACAACAACATTTTTGTGACTAAACGAGCCGTTCTACCGTTTCCATCAATAAAAGGATGAATAATTACAAATTGTTTATGAAAAATACCAGCTAATATTAGCGGATCAATCTTATTCTTATTTTTATTTACATAATCAACCAATTTATTCATTAACCTTAAAACATCTTGATGGTCTGGTGGAAAATATATAGTTTGTCTGGTTTTGGGATCATTTACAAATACAGGTTCCTGACGAATCTTTCCTGATTGAAATTTATTAACAAGATTATGTGTTACTATTTTTTGAACTTCTAAAATAAACTTAAGATTAAAAGAAGATTTATCTTGTTTAAATTTATCTAAAAATACAAGAGCATTATTGTAATTAATAATTTCTTTTTCACTATCACGAATATTTTCTGGAGAACTTTTTATCAAACGTTTAACATCTGTTAATGGTAATGGGTTGCCCTCAATACTTGTAGATGAATGTACCGAAACTTCTCTAGCTTTTTGTTCAAATTCAAAAAGCACAACATCGGAAAAATGTTTACCATTAAGCTCCATAACAAGCTCTGTTATACGCTTAATATTTGATAAAAGCTTTGGTGTTATTGTGTATTTGGGTATAAACATATTCGTCTATAGACATATAATAGACGAATAATAAACGAATGTCAAGCACTTTTTATTGCTTTCCAAGCTTCTCAAAAGCCCTTAATATTTCCAAAGGAATAGCAAAAATTACTGTATTTGATTGATCAGAACTAACATCATTAATTGATTGTAATGTCCTTAAATGAAGCGCTCCGCCAGAACTTGAAAGAATTTGAGCTGCTTTAGCCATGTTATCAGCTGCAACAACTTCTCCCTCAGCCTTAATAATAACAGCTCTTTTTTCTCTTTCTGCTTCTGCTTGTTTTCCAATAACTCTTTTCATTTCTTCTGGTAGAGTAATATCTTTTAACTCAACATTATCTACCTTAATCCCCCAAGGATCTGAAGCTTGATCAATAATGGTTCTAATATTCTCAGAAACTTTATCTCTTTGAGACAATAATTCATCTAACTCGACTTGACCAACAGCATTTCTCATTGTTGTTTGGGCTAATTGAGAAATAGCGTAATAAAAGTTTTCTACTGCAAGAATTGCTTTTTCTGCTGAATTTACCTTGTAATAAATTACAGCATTAACCTTAACAGAAATATTATCTCTTGTGATTGCTTCTTGATCTGGAACATCTACTGCTTTTACTCTCATATCAATTTTTTGATAAAATTGAATTATTGGTAAAACAATATTCCATCCCGGCTTCATTATTCCTGAAAACTTTCCAAAAGTAAACAAAATACCATTTTCGTATTGATTAATTTGTCTTATTGAGCTTAGAATCAATACTATTAAAATAAATATTATATATCCCCACATATGTTTATTATTTATTATTAATTATTATTTAAAATAAATGTAATTTTTGTAATGTTTCTTCAAAAGAACTCATTAATTGTTTTATTTTCGCAATATCAACATCATTAGTTGGATCTTCTTTTACTTTAGCTGATAAAACAACTATCTCTTTTATAATTCCAACATTAGGAATGTGTCTTCCGTCTAAATCATCCAATGATTTATCGCTTAAATTTGAATTTTCTAAAACATCATAAAAAAGGTTAGCTGCTTTATTAACAATTAATTTGTAGCTAATTTGATCTTCTTTGGGTATCAGGGCTTTAATTTCTTTCCATTGACCTAATAAATCTTTTTGAACGCTAAATTCTTGAGATGAAAAAAAGTTTTTAAATTTCCTTTTTGTTTCTCCTAATAATATATTTTGTTTATAAAAATAATAAACAATAAGAAAAATCATTATCAAAGACAATAATATGAATACTACTTTTAGAGGAAAAAGGAATTCATTTAACTCAGCAGAAGTTAAAAATGTATTAATTTCTTGTATTGTCATATAACTTAGCTATTTTAAATAAATTATTCTCCATAAAAGCAGGTGCAATTAATTGCATTCCAATTGGCAAACCATTACTCTCTCCGCAAGGAATAGAAATTGCTGGTAAACCTGCTAAATTAACTGAAACAGTGTAAATATCAGACAAATACATGGCTAATGGATCATCAACCATCTCCCCTATTTTAAAAGGTAAACAAGGAGATGTTGGACTAATAATAATATCTACTTTTTCAAAAGCTTCTTCAAAATCTTTTTTAATTAATGTTCTTACTTTAAGAGCTTTTTTGTAATAAGCATCATAATATCCAGCTGATAAAGTATAAGTTCCTAATATTATTCTTTTTTTTACTTCTGCTCCAAATCCTTTTGTTTTATTTTGTAAGTAATAATCAATTAGATTTTCTCCATCAGCTACTTTGCCATACCTTATTCCATCAAATCTTGCTAAATTAGCACTAGCTTCTGATGGAGCAATAATATAATAACAAGCTAAAGCATAATCAGTATGAGGAAGACTTATTTCCACTATTTTGGCATTATTCTTTTCATAAAAATTAATTGCATTTTTAACAGCTTTTTCAATTTCAGGATCAAGACCTTTTCCAAAATATTCCTTAGGAACACCAATTCTAATTTCTTTTAAATCTTTATTTCTATTCTCGTCGCAACTAGTTGAATCCATTTTGTCTTTTCCTTTAATTGCATTAAACACAAGCTCTGCGTCTTCAATGCTTTTAGTCATTGGTCCAATTTGATCAAGAGAAGAAGCAAAAGCAATTAAACCACACCTTGAAACAGTTCCATAAGTTGGTTTTAATCCAGTAATTCCACAAAAACAAGCTGGTTGCCTAATAGAACCACCTGTATCAGAACCTAGGGCAAATACACACTCATTAGCTGCAACTGCTGCTGCTGAGCCCCCTGAAGAGCCTCCGGGCACTCTTTCTAGGTCATGAGGATTATGAGTTGGAAAATATGCTGATTTTTCACAAGAAGAACCCATGGCAAATTCATCTAAATTTGTTTTTCCCAAAAACACACAATCTTTTAATTTATTAATAACAGTTGCATTATATGGGGCAACATATTTATCTAAAAATTTAGAACCAGCAGTACATCTAATTCCTTTAATCATTAAATTGTCTTTAATAGCACAAGGAATGCCGGTTAAAATATTAATTTCCCCTTTTTTAATCTTTTCATCAGCATTTTTAGCTTGTTTTAAAGCTAGTTCAGGAGTTATGGTTAAATATGCATTAATTTCTTTATCTTTAGTGTTAATTTTATCTAAAAAAGATTGGGTTAACTCAACACAAGAAAACTTCTTTTCTTTTAATCCTTCGTGAGCTTTTTTAATTGTGAGATTGGTTAAATCAATCATTTTCTTCAAAAACTTCATTAACTTGTAAATAGTTATCTTTTTTGTCCGGCATTAGGTCTAATAGTTCTTTGGTTTCTTTTCTTTCTTCAATGTCATCTCTTAAAACATTTTCAACGCAAGACAAATTAGCTGTTTCTTCAATACCAGAAACATCAACTTCTTCTAATTTATCAACATAAGCTAAAATAGAAGAAAAATCTTTCTCAAATTTGTCTAAATCTTTTTCATCGATTATTAAATTAGCCAGCTTTGCAATCTTTGAAATCATATATATTTACTATAGCTTAATATTACTTTTGAGGCAATAATTCTTTAGCTTTAGCTATTAAGCCTGGTATTTCTGCTTTTATTTCTTCTAATTCTTTATAAGCTTCTTGCTTAAATTCGCCATTCATAAACCAATCCTTCAAATACATTATTTTATCTACAAAAGAATCAACAAATCCATCACTAGCATAACAAAAAAACCCTACAAATAACATTAAAATAATTACGATAAATAATTTATTCATGTTCCATTAATTTTATTGCTTTTTTAATCCTTTGAATTGTTTTTTCTTTTCCTAATGCTTCGGCTATTTGAAACGGAGGAGCAGAATTCTTTTTTCCAGTTAAGGCAACTCTTAAAGGCCACAAAAGATTACCTTTGTTTTCCATTTTTTCTGCTTCTTTAAATAATTGAATTTGAATATTTTCTGCGTTAAAATTTTCTATTTGAGATAAAACCATTAACGAAATTTCTAATGATTGAATAATCTGACTATCGCTCATTTCTTTCCATTTTATCAATTCTTTTGAATAATTCAAATCATTAACAAAAAACAAATCAATCATTTCAGTGATTTCACTTAATTTTTTTAATCTTTCTTGATAAAGAACAATAATTTTTTCTAACCATTCAACTGAAACCTCTTCTCCTGTTTCTTTTATCTTAAATGTTTCTATTGATGTTTTTTCAATAAAATTATTTAAAAAAGGAATACAAAGATTTGTTAGCTCCTTAATGGGTTTTTTCCTTAGATATAAGCCATTAATCCAATCAAGTTTTTCAGTATTAAATACTGCTCCTGCTTTTTGTATTTTTTCTAAAGAAAATTCTTCAATTAATTCTTTTAGAGAAAAAATCTCTCTATTGTCTCCTGGATTCCACCCTAAAAGAGCAATAAAGTTTGTTGAGGCTTCGGGTAAATATCCTCCGTTAATATATTCATCAACTGATGTTTTTCCATCTCTTTTAGAAAGCTTTTTTCTTTGTTCGTTTAAAATTAATGGTAAATGAGCATACTTAGGCTCGTCAAAACCCAATGCTTTTAATAAAAGGATTTGTTTAGGTGTATTAGAAATATGATCTTCTCCCCTTATAACATGGGATATTTGCATTTCTGCATCATCAACAGCACAAGTAAAATTATACAAAGGCGCATCTAAATCTTTAGCAATAACAAAGTCTCCCATGGTTGCTGAATTAATTTCAATATCTCCCCTAATTAAATCATTAAATTTAATTTTAATATTTTCAGGTGTTCTAAATCTAATAACACATTCTTTTCCTTGTTTTTTTAATTCTTCAACTTGGTCTTTAGATAATGATCTACACTTTCCCAAATAAATGGGTGGCTCACCAATTGACATCAAATATTGTTTTTGAGCTTCAACTTCTTCTTTGGTACAAAAACAATAATAAGCATTACCTTCATCTAGTAATTTTTGTAAGTACTTTTTGTAAATTTCCTTTCTTTCACTTTGTCTGTAAGGAGCATAATCTCCCGTATAATGAGAACCAAAATCAATTTCTTTTTGGTCTGATAATACTGGTCCTTCGTCCCACTTTAAATTAAACCATTCTAAAGCTTTAAGCAGTTGATGCTCATATTCTTTTGTTGATCTTTCTTTATCAGTATCTTCGATACGTAAAACAAAGTCTCCATTATTTTTCTTAGCAAATAAATAATTAAACAAAGCGGTTCTTACTCCACCAATGTGCAATGGACCTGTTGGAGAAGGTGCATATCTAGTTCTTATTCTTTTTTCTTCTTTTTTAGGTGTCATTTTGTTAAAAAATCTAATAAATACTTAGCAATAATATCAGCTGCATATGGTTTAGCAAAACTTTCTGCTCCTTTTTTCATATCTTCAAGACGATTAAATTCAAACAAATCATTAATTCTTTTTAAAAAGAAATTAGGCGTTAAATTGTTTTCCTCTAAAACAATGCAAGCATTATACTTTGCATAAGTATAAGCGTTTTTAGCTTGATGATTTTGAGCTGCTTCTGGCAAAGGAATTAATATACTTGGTTTTTTTAACATAGCTAATTCAAAAATAATACCAGATCCAGCTCTTGATACAACACAATCAGCAGCAGCATAAGCATTTCTTATCTCATCTTCTTTTAAAAATGGTACAATGTGATAACTTTCTTTTAAAGAATCAGAAATTAAAGCATTTGTTTGTTTTTCTACTCTTTTTAAATCTCTTTCTCCGGTTTGATGAATAATTTCATAATTTGTAATTAATTGAGGTAATATTTCCATTATTAAATCATTAATTCTTTGACTTCCTTGAGATCCTCCCAATATTAATATTACTGGCTTTTCTCCTTTTAATTTAAAAACTTCTTTGGCTTTTTCCTTGCTTCCATTCATTAAATATTCCCTGGTTGGATTTCCAACTTTAAGCATTTTATTCATTGGAAAATATTCAATGTCTTTTACTGGAAAAGAAACAAATATTTCTTTGCTAAATTTAGCTAATAATCTGTTAGCCAAACCAGGAGAAACATCTGATTCATGAAGATAAACTGGTACGCCTAAAATCCACCCAGCAATAACCGTGGGAACTGATCCATAGCCTCCTTTACTAAAAATAAGGTCAGGAGAGATGGTAAATATTAAATAAAAAGATTGAATTATGCCTAGGGGAATTTTAAAAAATATATCAACAATGTTTGCAAAAAAATCAGGTATAGTAAAATACCTCCTAATTTTTCCTGATAAAATATAATAGGTAGAGATTTCTTCTTTTTCAAGAGCATCTTTAGAATAATTATCTTTTGGACCAATGTATATATATTGCATACCAAAAGGACCAATCTTTTTTAATGCTCTCGTAACAGCGATAATAGGAAAAATATGACCGCCAGTTCCTCCGCCTGTAAAAACAATTTTCATATATTTTTAATATAGTATTTTTTTATTCTTTTAACAAGAGCTACAATTAGAAGATATCTTTAAAAGAATAGAACAAGCAACTAATTCTAAAAGAATATGGGTTCCTCCATAACTTAAAAATGGTAAAGGTGTTCCACTCAAAGGCAAAATATTGACCATTGCCCCAATATTTACAAAAGCCTGAACAGTGATCCAAGAACCGATTCCAACAACAATTAATTTAGAAAACATATCGTTTTCTTTTTTAGCTAAAGAAAAACAAGAATAAGTAAAAATGAGAAATAAAATTACTAATAAGGATGCTCCAATAAAACCAGTTTCTTCTGCAAATACAGCAAAAATACAGTCAGACATTGGTTGAGAAACAAAACCATATTTTTGTTCGCTTAATCCTAATCCTATTCCAGTTAGGCCTCCTGAACCAATTGATATCGTTGATTGATGCATTTGGTATCCTGATCCTAAAACATCTGTTTCTGGATTTAAATAAGTAGTTAATCTTTGTATTCTATAGGGGGTAAATAAAATCATCATGACAAAACCTGCCAAGCTTAATCCCCAAAGTATAAAATTGTACTTAATTTTTGTCTTAGCTGATAAAAATATTGCAAAAGAAATAGTAGAAATAATAATCAAGGTGCTTAAATTGTTTTGAATAATTAAAGATATAAAAATTAAACCAACAAAAAAAAGAAATGTTATAAAAATATTTCTTTGCTTAAAAGAACTCAATAAAGCAGAAAGATAGATTATTGACGTTAATTTTAATATTTCTGACGGCTGAAAGCTAAAAGGTCCGACATCAGCCCATCTCGCAGCTCCTAATTCAGCTTTTCCTATGCCTGGAATTAAAACTGTAAACATTAATATGTAAGATATTATAAAAAAAGGAAAAGCTAATTTTTTAATGGTTTTTAGAGGAACCTTAAAATATATAATTAAACCCGCAATAATTCCTGGCAAAAAACCATATAATAATTGATGGGTTAAATAATATCCTGCGTCTCCAACAACTTTTAAAGAAACTGGAACAGAAACATTAGCTAAAGCTAAAACTCCTATTAAAATCAATAAAGAAATTAAAACTAATAAAAATATATCTGGTTTATTTTTTTTCTTCATATTCCTTTATGTATTTTTTAAACAAGTCTCCTCTTTCTTTGAAATTCTTAAAAATACCATAACTAGGAGAAGCATTAGATAATAAACAAATTTTATTCTTATTAGTATTTTTAAAACAATAATTAACTGCTTTTTCCATTGAAGAAGTAGAGTAATGTTTAATTTTTCTTTTTACTAATTTTAAAATCTTTTCTCCTGATTCGGGAAAAACAATTAAATTATTGATTTTGCTTTCAGTAATTCTTTTTCCTAATTTTTTAAAATCAATTCCTCTATCTTGACCACCAATAATTAATGTTTCTACATTGTCTCCAAGCTTATCTAATGCGTAAATTGTTGATTCAGGGATAGTTGAAATAGAATCATCATAAAAATAAATATTATTAAATTCTCCTACATATTCTAATCGATGAGGAAGTCTTTTAAAACTTTTTAAGGCTTTCAATATTTTGTCCATTGTAATATAATTTTCACACACTTTAAAAACAGCAATCATGTTGTCTTTATGGGTAATATCCGTTAACCAAGGATTGCTAATAAAAACTTCTTCATAGTTAAGAATGGGAATTCTTTTTGATGAAACCTTTAAATCATTAATTAATTTAAATTTAGGGTTAAAGATAAATAAATCTTTAGGTTTTTGATGAATGGCAATATTTGCTTTAGCCTTAAAATATGCTTTAAAGCTATGATAATAATCTAAGTGCTCTGGATAAATATTTAAAAACACAGCAATATTAGGACTAATTTTTAAACCATCAAGCTGATGACAAGACATTTCATATACAAAAATTCCTTTTTTAATATCTAAACAAGATAAAGCTGGGTTTTCAATGTTTCCTATTAAATAAGCATTAAGATTATTTTTCTTTAAAATATGATAAATTAATGATGAAGTGGTGCTTTTTCCTTTTGTACCAGTAACTCCAATAACAGTTGCTTTTGAATTATTTAAAAATAATTCTGTTTGACTTGTAACACAAGGATGTTTTTTTAATTTATTTAAAGGAATTCCTGGAGATCTAATAACAACATCAAAATCTTTAATTGAAGATAAATAATCTTTACCTATAAGCCAATTCACATTTTTTAGTTTTGGATCTTTTACATCATCAATATCAGCAATAAATAATTCTTTTTTAGGAAAATGCTTTCTTAAAAAAGCAAAAGTGCTCTTTCCTTCTAGGCCAAAACCAAAAATTAATATACTTTTGTCTTTTAGTTGATTTATCTTCATATAATGGCATTTTATCATAGAAACAAAAAAAAGACCATTATTTATTCTCGAGGTCTTTTTCGAGAA
>Ga0265294_10003132_pt1 | contig 21353 bp, 15 predicted proteins | sample MunlanPumphouse3_FD_192504 | JGI IMG/M metagenome (GOLD analysis project Ga0265294, IMG submission 192504) | Groundwater microbial communities from a municipal landfill in Southern Ontario, Canada - Pumphouse #3 | ecosystem: Environmental > Aquatic > Deep subsurface > Groundwater | place...
CACTCATTAGGAGAGTTCTCGGCATTAGTTGTATCTAAGGCTTTAGATTTTGATGATGCTTTGCGTTTGGTTAATGTTAGAGCTTTAGCTATGCAAAAAGCTTGTGAAGAGAATCCATCTACCATGGCTGCTGTACTTGGATTATCAGATGAAAAAGTGAAAGAAGTTTGTGATAATATTGATGAGGTTGTAGCACCTGCTAACTATAATTGTCCTGGACAAGTAGTTATTTCTGGTACTATGAAGGGAATAGAGATTGCCTGTGATAAATTAAAAGAAGCAAATGCAAAGAGAGTAATTCCTTTAAAAGTAGGAGGAGCTTTTCATTCACCTTTAATGGAATCTGCTCGTCAAAGTTTAGCAGAGGCTATAAATAGTACAGAATTTTCAGAGCCGAAATGTCCTATATATCAAAATTTTGATGGCTTACCTCATACAGATCCAAAGGAAATTAAAGAGAATCTGATTTCTCAACTTACTTCTCCCGTAAAATGGAGTAATATTATGAAAAACATGATGTTTGATGATTGTGATTCATTTACAGAAGTAGGTCCAGGTAAAGTATTGCAAGGAATGTTAAGAAAAGCTTCAAAAGACATAGAAATTAATGGTGTTCAATAGTTTTATATTAAGGAAGAAGAGAATGTGCTTAATTGTCATTGAATACTAATTAATATAAAATACTAAAAAAAAGTCCTCTTCTTGAGGGCTTTTTTGCTAATATTTAGTAACTTCACAAATTAAATGGAGTTAAATTACGTAAAATGTTTATTTTAGTCGAAAATTATGCTGATATAAGAATAAATATATCTTATTTTTGTATATATTAATTATTTAGTAAGTATTAAAAAAATATGGCAGACAATTCAAAAACATTACTAAGAATTAGAATAGAAATAGCTATAAGAGTTCTCATAGTTTGTATCGTTTGTGCCCTGATTGTTTGGGTTATGCCAAAAACAGGTAATTTTCAATATGATTATCAAAAAGGTATGCCGTGGCGTTATGAAATACTTAATGCTCCATTTGATTTTCCTATATATAAAACCCAAGAGACATTAAATGAAGAAAGGGAAGATATCTCAAAAAATCATTTATTATTTTTTAAAGAAGATACTGCTATTTCTAATGAGCAAATAACAAATTTTAAAAATGGTCTTTCAACATTTCAAAATATATCTGAAATTGAAAAAGATAGTTTATTGTTAGTATTGAAAGAAATATATAGAAAAGGTGTTATTCGTTTACCTGTAGATATAGAAATTAAAGATCTCACGAAAGTGAAGTTAGTAATAAACAATATTAGTAACGATGTTTTGTTCTCTAATATATTTTCGCAAAAAAAAGCTTATGAATTTTTTGTTAAAAATACCCTAAAAAAAATGAATCCACTTCAACGAGAAGCTCTTTCTACTTTGAATATAATAGATTTTATAAAAGTGAATTTGTTTTATGATAAAAACAAGACAGAAAAAGTACTTAATGACAATCTTTCTTCTTTGAGTTTGACCGAAGGAATGGTTGGCAAAGGTGAAGTGGTAATAAGTAAACGAGAACTTGTAACATCGGATAAAATAAAAGTACTAAATTCTTTAAAAAAAGAATATAAAAACAGAGTGGGTACAGTAAATGAAAGACTAGAAACTATTTTTGGTTACATATTGTTAGTCATGGTTGGTTTAATAGTATTCTCCATATTTATTTATGATTCACATAAGAAGTTATTATATTATAGAAGAGATATAAAAACATTTATATTTTTAATGTTAATGTTTCTATTTATGATTTTGTTGTGTTCTGTAGGGTATTATTTAGATGCTAATTTATACCTATTTCCCGTATTATTATTTGTTATTCTTGTTAGGATATTGATAAATAGTAGAGCAGCCATATATTTATTGATCATAGCTTCCCTACTTATGTCATGTTTCGCGGCTAATAGTTATTTATTTGCCACAATGCAAATATTAACTGGTAGTGTGGCCATTTTTAGTCTTACACAATTGCAACGTAGAAGTCAGCTTATTTATTCGGTATTCTTTATATTTATGACCTATTGTGCCATATACATATCATTTATATTAATACAAAATGGATCTTTGGGAATGTCCAATTTGAATACCATTTTAGCTTTATTACTTAATTGTGTATTATTGACCTTATCTTATCCCATTGTGTATATTGTTGAAAAATTACTTGGTTATACTTCAGATGTTACTTTGATGGAATTGTCTAATCCTAATCACCCCTTACTTAGAGATTTAACTAAAAAGGCTCCTGGTACATTTCAGCATTGTATGATGGTCTCCAATATGGCAGAAGAAGCCATTTATTCCATAGGAGGTAACCCTCTTTTAGCTCGAACTGGAGCTTTATATCACGATATAGGTAAAATGTCAAATCCTTTTTATTTTATAGAGAATCAATCAGGAGGTGTTAATCCTCATGATCAGTTGGAGTTTGATGAAAGTGCAAAAATAATCATAGGTCATGTAGAAAAAGGAGTAGAGTTAGCTCAAAAGTATAAATTACCTAGTGTAATAGTAGATTTTATAAAAACACATCATGGTAAAAGTAAGGTTAAATATTTTTACAATTCATTTAAAAATAAATATCCAAATAGTCTAATAGATGAGTCTGATTTTACATATAAGGGTCCCGATCCTGTAAGTAAAGAATGTGCGGTTGTTATGATGGCTGATGCTATAGAAGCGGCTTCACGTACTCTTCCGAATAAATCTGTTGAAAATATAACAGATTTGGTAAATCAAATTATTGAGTCTCAAATGAAAGATGGTAGATTTGAAAATTCAGAAATTACGTTTAAGGATTTTGCAGAAGTGAAAAAAGTATACATAAATTTACTTACAAACATATATCATTCAAGAATAGCATATCCTAAATTAAAAAAATAAATAATTATGATACAAAAAGCCGTAACAATTAAAGATTTGGCAGAGAAATTACATATTTCTGTTTCAACAGTTTCTAGAGCTTTAAAAGACAATCCAGAAATAAGTCAACAAACTCGAGATGCAGTAAAGAAATTGGCAAAGGAACTTAGTTACAGACCTAATCCTATAGCAGTAGCTTTAAAAACTCAAAAAAGTTATTCTATAGGTGTAATTGTACCACAAATAGTAAATACTTTCTTTGCTACAGTAGTTAAGAAAATTGAAGAAGTTGCTGATGAACATGGTTATAATGTACTTGTAAGTTCTTCTAATGAGAGTTTTAAAAAAGAAAAAAAGAGTGTAGATATATTTCTTAGTAATAGAGTTGATGGTATAATAGTATCATTGTCGCATGATACATCATCTTATGAACATATAGAGCAAATACAAAATTATGGTGTACCATTAGTTTTATTTGATCGAACAGCAAAAGAACTAAATGTAACAAAAGTTGTTGCAGATGATGCTGATGCAGCATATAAAATTGTTCAACATTTAATTAATGGAGGTGCAAAAAAAATAGCTATTATAACTGGACCTGAAAATTTGTCTACGGGTAAAAATAGAATGAAGGGTTATTTAAAAGCAATGACAGTAAATAAACTCTCTATTGATACAGACTATATATTGAGGTGTAATAATTTTTCTGTTGAAGAGGCACATGATGCGATGAAAGAGTTATTAAGGACTCATGATAGACCAGATGCCGTATTTGGTATTAACGATGATATGGCCATTGGTGCTATAAATGCTATAAAAGAAAAGGCATTTGAAATCCCAAAAGATATATCTGTTTTTGGATTTTCTAATACTAAGCGTTCTCAATATATGAGTGTAAGTACTATTAATCAACATCCGGATAAAATTGGGGAAATAGTTGCGAATTTATTATTTGAGCAAATACTTGATAGTAAACATGCTAAAATAAGAGAGGAAGTTGTTAATTGTGACTTAATCATAAGAGATTCTTCTAATAGATAGAATTAAATATTTTGTAATAGATATACATTTACAGAGATATATTTTAAAAATAGATTCATTTTAGATTATGTTTAAATAAAAATATGGGAGAGCGTGTCTTTTAGATACGTTTTCCATTTGTTTCTCAAATTTAGTAATTAAAAATATTGAATGTATGAAAGTTGTAGTTGAAAATTTGACAAAACATATAGATCAACAAATTATGCTAGATTCACTATCTTTTGAGGCAAAAAGTGGAGAAGTTCTTGGTTTCCTTGGTCCGGATAGAGCAGGTAAAACAACTCTATTAAGAATTCTAGCTGGATTTTTGCGTCCTGATGGTGGTAATGTATTTATTGGTAAAAACTCTATATTAAAGAATAATAAGAATCTACGAAAAAATATAGGATATTTACCAGAAAAAAATCCTCTTTATTATGATATGAATATTGTTGATTTTTTAAATTTTGTAGCGAAACTAAATGATATTCCTAAATATATGATACCCACAAGGATTATGGATATGTTACGTTTTTGTGGTTTGGAACAAGAGAAACATAAAAATATAAAAGAACTATCAAAAGGTTATAGACAGCGTGTAGGAATAGCCCAAGCACTAATTCACAATCCTGAAATTATATTATTGGATGAACCTACTACTGGTCTAGATCCTAATCAGACTAATGAAATTAGACAAATGATAAGAGCCATAGGTAAAGAAAAGACTGTGATACTTTGTTCTCACCTCTTATCTGAGATAGAATCTACATGCGATAAGGTGGTTATTCTTAACCACGGAGTTGCAGTTGCAAATGGGACGACCATGGAGCTTAAAAGAGGAAGTGGAAATAATAGGGTTCTTGAATTTATGGCTTATGGAGCTGATAGTACAGAAATAAAAGAGAAGTTAAAAGAACTTAATGGTGTAATTAAGATAGAGTTTATAAAAGATTTTTTTGAATTGACAGTAAAAAGGGATATTAGCATAGAAAAAGATCTTTTTAAAATGTGTGTAAAAGAGGGGTGGTATTTTAAACAATTAAGTGAGGTAAAGACCACATTAGAAGATATATTTTTGCAATTAACACAGGGATTATGAAGTATACTAAAATTTTAATAGAAAGGGAAATTAAGTCTGTATTTAATTCATGGTTTATTTATCTAGGATATATGATGTTTTTTATATTTACTGGTTTTTATTGCTGGTTTTCATCATATAATGTATTTCTCAGAGCACAAGTCTCTATGACACCAGTATTTGTTGTCGTTAATTGGGTTATGTTTTTTATGGTTCCAGGATTAACGATGAAAAGTGTAGCAGATGAAAAACGAAAAGGTATATTGGAATTAATCCTTACTAAGCCAGTAAATATTTATGAATTTGTTTCAGCTAAATTCTTAGCACTATACATAGTTGCTATAATACCATTAGTTCTGACAATACCTTATCTTATAACCATTAGTTCTTTTGGCGAATTGGATTGGGGACCAGTATTTTTAGGCTACTTTACACTAATACTAATATGTGGAGTATATGTTAGTATAGGAATTTTTTCTTCTTCCATAACTCGTTCACCTTTAATATCTTTGTTATTAACTTATGGTATATTTATATTGTTTCAAAATGTGTTCGGATTGGCATCAGAAATTTTAAATATTAAATTATTTAGTGAATTCTTTAGATATTTATCTTTATCAGCTCATCTTGATACTATGTCAAAAGGAATACTTGATACTAGAGATCTTGTTTATTTGATTTCAATAATGTGGATTTTTTTATCATTTTCTAAATATTTTTTAAATAAGAAAAGAATATGAAACGTAACTTTAAATTCATATTGCTAAAGAGAATATTTATTATTATACTAATAAATACATTATCCTATCTGTTTTTTTTAAGATTCGATTTCACTGATTCTCATCAATATTCTCTTAGTAAAGTAAGTAAAAATATTACTAAAGAGAATACTCTACCTATACATGTTGATTATTATATCTCAAAAAATTTACCTTTAAATATAAAGGAAAGGAGTGACCAGTTTTTATTTCTTTTACGAGAATATCAATCTATTAGTAAAGTAGATTTTGAGATTAATATAGTGAATATCGAAGATCCCAGTTTAATTAAAAAAATTAATATTTTTCCTCAATTAGTAGAAAGAAGAAATAAAATTCATAAAGTTTATATGGGAGCTAGATTGGTAATGGGTAGTAATGTATTACTAATGCCTCAAATATTAGCTAAGACCCCAATTGAATACGAAATTACTAGAATGATTAAACAATCATCGAATCCCAGTAAACCTTACGTAGGATTAATATATGGGCATGGTGAGATAAATATTGATAATATGAGCAAATTTATAGCAAATTTAGCTCAAGTTACATCTATAAATGTGGTATCTTTACTCGACGATATTAATGATTTGATGCAAAATAGAGTTTTGTGTATTATAGGTCCCACACGAGACTTCTCTTATGCAGAATTAGATGTACTAAAAGACTATTTATCCAAAGGAGGGAAACTTTATGTATCTTTAAATAGTGCTGGAAGTTTATATAGTAAGAGTAAAAATTTATTCTACAATAAAACAGGAATTTCAACTTTACTTGAAGGAATGGGACTTAAGATTAATAGTGATGTAATAATAGACAATAATTGTGGCGAATATATAACATCTAAAAAATTAAGTTATTTAAATTATGGGAATTTTGAGACTAAAAGTCCATATTTGCCAAATATTATTAATTTCAGTAATAATATAATAACTAAGGGTTTGCATTCTATGCAACTAGTTTTTACGAGTAGTATGCTTCAAGTGAAAACTGAAACATCTTATGTTTTTCATTCTTTAGCTACTTCTTCAGCTATTTCAGGAACGAAGGAATTACCATTATTTAAATTTGATTTATCTGGAGGTTTTAGTCGTAAAGACTTTAATAATCCAAATAATATTGTAGCAGCATATTTGACAAACGACGATGATAATAGTGCTATTGTTGTAATATCTAATGCAGATTTTATTAGAGATGGTGTTGTTGAATATAGTGGAGATGATAATGTCAGTTTTGCTTTAAATTCAATTGAATGGTTAGCTGATAATTCAGGTTTAATACAACTTCGAAATAAGTTTACAACATTTCCAGTTATAGAACCTTTGAGTGAGAATCATAAATCTTTCTTAGCTTATTTGAATACATTTTTGCCAATTGTTTTGGTCGCATTATTTGCATTATTTATGTATTTTAGAGATATGCGTAAGCGATCTAGACGTGCAAATAACTGATATATTTGTATATAAGAATGTTGTTTTACTTATTTAGTTAAGGATAATTATATAAAAGCGAAGAACAAAAAGTATTACTCTTTTTTATTCGCTTTTAGTTACTATAATAATTGTTATATTTTGTATATTACAACCTTTATAATAAATTCTGAATTTCAATATTTATTTTAGAATATAAAGATTCAGAAACTGGTGTTAAAGGAAGACGCAGTGTATTGAATTCTATAATACCAGCTGATTTAAGAGCCGCTTTTATGCCAGCAGGATTTCCTTCTGCAAAAAGGATCTTACATAATTCAGAATATTTTAAGTGTAGTGTACGTGCTGTTTTATAATCATTTTGCTTAATAGCTTTTATCATTTCTTTAAAGCCTTTTGGACAAACCTGAGCTGCAACAGAAATAACACCATTAAAACCTATGGACATAAGAGGTAGTATTAGGGCATCTTCTCCAGATAATATACTAAAATCTTCTCTATCTATTTTTTGTAATTCAGTAGCTTGCTGAAATAGACCTGAAGCTTCTTTTAAACCTATAATGTTTTTTATTTCCGAGGCTAATCTAATAGTCGTAGAGGCTTGCATATTTACTCCAGTTCTTCCAGGAACATTATAGAGTACGATAGGTAATGGAGAATTTTTAGCTATTGCTTTAAAATGTTCATATAATCCTTGTTGCGAAGGTTTGTTATAGAAGGGAGTTACGCTCAGAATGGCATCACATTTATCTAAGCAAGACGAAGTTTTGATTTGTTCTATTACTGCTTTTGTATTATTACCTCCAATGCCTATAAGTAGCTTTACCCTTTTTTTGCATTGGTTAGCTATTATTTTCACCACATGATTTTGTTCATCACAAGACATTGTAGCCGTTTCGGCCGTAGTCCCTAATATTGTTAGAAAGTCTACTCCGTTTTTTATATTATATTCAACTAAGTTTCTTAAAGATTTCTCATCTATATTCCCTTTTCCGTCAAAAGGTGTTATAAGAGCTACTCCGACTCCTTTAAATAATTTCATACGTTTCATTTTTAAAATAAAATTATCTTAATTTTATGATTTAATACTATTAATTATGCATTATTCAAAGTTAGATATTTTTTCTTTTATAGAGTAGCAATAAGCTAAAAAAGTTTATTAAGTATATAATTTTTAACGAAATAGTTTGAAAGAGTGAATTTTAAATTTTATTTTAAATGGACGTTTATTTATATTTAATTTATTACCTTTACAAAACGTTGAGTTTATTATTTATATTCTTCTTTTATTATTAATATTCTTCATCGTTTAAATTTATCGTTACTTTGTTGATTAACAACTGAATATATATAATTTTATGTTTAATTTAAAATAAAAAACTTATGGAAGCTGGAATTTTTTTTATAGTGCTTATTATCGTAGGCTGTATTATATTACTTTGGATTTTTTTGTATTTTGTTCCAATCGGACTTTGGTTCCAAGCCTTAGTATCTGATGTAAAACTTTCATTATTACAATTGGTTTTGATGAGATGGAGAAAAGTTCCACCTACTGTGATTGTAAGTGCTTTGATTGAAGGGAAAAAAGCTGGTATAGAATTATACAGAGATGAACTTGAGGCTCATTATTTAGCTGGAGGACATGTTGCACAAGTCGTTCATGCCTTAGTATCTGCTTCAAAGGCTAATATTCCGTTAACATTTAAAATTGCCACCGCCGTTGATCTAGCTGGTAGAGATGTTCTCAATGCTGTAAGGATGAGTGTTAATCCTAAGGTTATTGATACTCCTCCTGTAACAGCAGTTGCTCAAGATGGAATTCAATTAATAGCGAAAGCCAGAGTAACCGTGCGTGCAGATATAAATAAACTAGTAGGTGGAGCAGGAGAGGAAACTATTCTTGCAAGAGTTGGTGAGGGTATAGTATCATCCATTGGTTCTTCTATCTATAGTCAAGTTATAGAAAACCCAGATTCTATATCTAAAGTTGTATTAGATAAGGGTTTAGATTCTGGTACTGCTTTTCAAATTTTATCCATAGATATAGCTGATATTGATGTTGGTAAAAATATTGGTGCAGGATTGCAAATCGATCAAGCTTCGGCAGATCTTAAAATTGCACAAGCTAAAGCAGAGGAAAGAAGAGCAATGGCTGTTGCAAAAGAACAAGAGATGAAGGCTCTAGCTCAAGAAATGAAAGCTAAAGTTATTGAGGCTGAATCAAATGTCCCATTAGCCATGGCAGAAGCTTTCCGTTCAGGTAATCTTGGAATAATGGATTATTATAAAATCAAAAATATAGAAGCTGATACAAATATGAGGGATACAATTGCAAAACCAGCTCCTAAGAAGAGAAAATAACCTAAATAATTAATTAGTATTATTTAGTTTATATACAAATAATAAAAAAGATGTCACTTAGCATATATGTGACATCTTTTAAAATTATCTTGTTTACTTATTCTCTAGTTTATGTATTTTGCTAGGAAAGATATTTAAACCTAAATATAATAATTAAGAATTTTAGATTTCTTTTTTAAGTATCTTGTAAACTAAGGGTATATCTACATATTTTCTTATATGCTCAGCTAGTTTGTCATACTGTTCTTCCTTAAATTCTGAGTAATTAAATGTAGAATGAGTTAATTTGTCTGTATATGGTTCTAATAAGAAATCTATAAATTGAGGATTATCTAAAATTCCATGAATATAGGTTCCCATACATTTATTGTTTACAATATAGCCATCATATCTCCCATCTTCAATCTTGTTTAAAGATTTATTTTCAGAAGATTTGGCATAAGGAACTATTTCTGTTCTTCCCATGTGGATTTCATAACCCTTGCAATCGTATATACTATCCTTTTCTCCATATAGTAACTCACATTCTGCTGCGGCTACTTTATCCTTACAATCGTTTATATTATTCTTTTCCCTTTTGGCATTATCCTCATTATTAATTGCAAAATTAATTTGTTGAGTGATTTTTTCCTTGCTCATAGTTGTAATAGTTGGGAGAAGGGATAATCCGGGAAGACTTTCTATATCTCCCTCAACATGATCTGGATCCAATATTTGAACTCCCATCATTTGGAAACCACCACAAATTCCGAGGACAGTTTTTCCATCTTTGCTAGCTCTTACTATAGCTTGGGCTACACCATTTTTTCTTAGTTCATATATATCATCCAAGGTACTTTTGGATCCAGGAATAATAATAATATCTGCTTTCTTTATTTCCTCTACATTATTTGTGTAATATAGATGAACACGTTCATCCTGTTCAATTACATTAAAATCAGTAAAATTTGAAAGATGTCTAAGTAAAACTGCAGCAATATTTATTTTTCCGGTTTCAGCGCTAATATTTTTTGTGCTTAGGGCAACAGAATCTTCTTCTTCTATATGAATATCTTTGTAATAAGGCACAACTCCTAAAACAGGAATATGACATAAATCTTCAATTATTTTAATACCATTTTCAAAAAGTCTCAAATCACCCCTAAATTTATTTATAATAATTCCTTTTATATGCCTACGTTCCTTAGGAGTAAGGAGTTGAATAGAGCCATAGATACTAGCAAAAACACCACCTTTGTCAATATCTGCAATAAGTACAACTGCCGCTCCGGCATGAATAGCCATGGACATATTGACTAAATCAGTATCTCTTAGATTTATTTCAGAAATACTTCCTGCACCCTCTAGTACTATGGGGTTAAACTTAGAACATAGCCTATTAAAGGCATCATGAACCTCTGTTTTTAAATAATCGAATTTTTCTTTTTTAAAATAAGAAAGAGCACTTTGATTACCTATAGATTTGCCATTAACAATTACCTGAGAATTTAAGTTGGTATTGGGTTTAAGAAGAATAGGATTCATATCAGTATTGCAAGGAATCCCAGCAGCCTCCGCTTGAACAGCTTGGGCTCGTCCTATTTCTAAACCTTCAGGTGTGGCAAAAGAATTAAGAGCCATATTTTGAGCCTTAAAGGGGGCAGGTCTATAGCCATCTTGTAAAAATATACGACAAAATCCTGTAGCAATAATACTTTTCCCAACATCACTTCCCGTACCTGCAAACATAATAGGCAATAGTTCGTTTTTGGGAGAATCTATATTTACTAAATCTTTATTGTTCATATTTATAATTTTCATATTAATTATTGAAGGCTTCAAAATTAATGCTTATTTTGAATAAATCTAAGGATAATCTTAATTAATTTAGATTATAGGCACTTTGCAATTGCATAAATATTTATATATATAGAATATAAAAGGATATATAAATATTGTTGTAATTTCGGTTAATATGTATTTGGAATTTAAATCGTTTGTATTACCTTCGCGTAGTTTTTAAGGGGTTTTAATGTTAAGTATATTTTATATTAAAATCTTAATTATTTATTATAAATAAATAAAATGAAATATTTATTATTTTCTAAAAAATTTTGGGGTGAATGGTGTATTATGACTTTTGGAATGATGATAGCAGCCATAGCAGTACATTGTTTCCTTATCCCTAGTCACTTGATTGTTGGTTCTATTTCAGGTTTGTCTATTGTTTTTTTTAGATTGACAACTATTCCTGTATCTGTGCTTACATTTTTTATTAATATATTTCTGTTAGTTTTGGCTTATATATTAATAGGTAAAGAGTTTGGAACCAAAACTGTATACACAGCCTTAATATTGTCTCCATGGTTATATTTGTTAGAGACATTTTTTCCTATAAAAGAATCTATTATGGGAGATCCTTGGTTCGATTTATTATGTTTTGTTTTAATATTGAGTATGGCTCAAGCAATTCTTTTTAGAATAAATGCTTCTACAGGAGGACTTGATATTATTGCTAAAATAGTTAACAAATATCTGCACATTGATTTGGGGACTTCAGTAACAGTAGCAGGAGTTGTTATTTGCAGCTCTGCTTTTTTAGTTAATGATTTGCGCTTAGTTATAATAGGACTCATAGGAACTTGGATTAATGGTATAGCTGTAGATTATTTTACCGCAGGTTTAAATATGAAAAAACGTGTTTGTATAATATCTGAAGACTATTCTATAATACAGGATTTTATTCTTTCAGAACTTGTGAGAGGTGTTACTCTATATGATATTACTGGTGGTTATAGTCAGAAGAAATCTATAGAATTAGAGACTTTGTTGACTAAGGGGGAATTTGCTAGTTTAATGGAATTTATTAATAATAAACAAATAAAGGCCTTTATGACTGCAAATAATGTGAGTGAAGTCTATGGAATATGGATAAAAGATAAAAAGAATATAAAGAAAAGAATGATTTAATATTTTTTTTATTTTGATATTTATTAATAAAAAATCCAGACTTAAAATGTGTATTATCATTTTAAGTCTGGATTTTTCTTATTTCTATTTTAAGTATTATAAAAATAATTTTATAATGGAATTCTATTGTAAGTTAAATTTTAAGTTTTGTTAGGTGATTTGATTCTCGTAATATCTTATATTTCAATTCTCAGTAATCTAAATTCTAAACCTTGTTAGGTACTTGACTTAATTGATATTAATTATTAATAATAATATTATAAGCTTTTTTTATCTCCGTAGAACATTGACAATTGGGTGAAAATTCTATAATACTTTTTTTATTTACTAGGGCATTGACCATGTTTTTGTCAAATTCTAGTTTAGCTATAACTTTAACACCAATGGAATTGCAATAATCTATAATATCATTACTATTCTTTTCGTCTAAATCATATTTATTTATAATAATATATATGCTATTAGTAAATTTTAAAGCTACTTCAATAGCTCTTTTCATATCAGAGATTCCTGATAAAGATGGTTCTGATACGATTACTATATCATCAGTTCCTGTTATCGTTGATATAACGGCACATCCTATACCTGGAGGACCATCTATTATTTCACATTCAATACTATTTTCTTTCGCTAATTGATCTGCTTTTTCACGTAGTTCACTAATCATTTTTCCAGAATTATCTTCTCCTGGAGATAATCTCCCATAAATCATATGACCGAATCTATATTTTCCTGAATATATATAATTTTCCCCTGAGTCTATCATGTCAATAGCTCCAAAAGGACATATACGGGAGCAAAGGTAGCAACCTTCACAACTAATGTCATCTACCACATACTTTCCATCTACAATATTTATAGCTTCAAAGTTACATGTTTTTTGGCATAATCCACAAGATGTGCATTTGGATGTGTTTATTTTTGCTGTTTTGCCTGAAATATATACTGATTTTGAATTTATAATTGGATCAAATATAAGGTATAAATTGGATGCATCAACGTCACAATCGATGGCTAATATATTCTTTGATAGAGTCAAAAAAGAAGCTGTAATACTAGATTTTCCACTTCCTCCTTTTCCACTTATTACTGCAATTCGTTTCATACTTTTAATTTTTTATTATTATCAATAAAATGTATTATTAAATTTCCCTTTAGAGAATTTATCTTAAATATCTTGTTTGTGAGGAATATATTCTTACTCTCTAGGCATGCATAAACTCTGAGGGTATATTATTTTATTATAATAATGATTTTTTATGTTCTAAATATTTAAATATCTCTTTAAAATATTTTTTAGATTCTGGATTTTCATCAATTTCAAGTTTACCCTTAGCATAACTAGAGGCTATTTTTTTTGAAAATGGTATTGAGGTTATTAAATCTATATCATTTGCTGTTAAATAAGATAATAACTCCTTATTACCTAAGTCTGAACGATTAATAACAACAGCATACGGTTTATCTAACTTTTTGAGAGTCTCTACACTTTGTTTTAAATCACTAAGTCCAAATGGGGTAGGTTCTGTGACTAAGATAATAAAATCAGTACGAGTTACAGTTTGTATAAATGGGCAAGCAGTTCCAGGAGGTGAATCAAATAGGTGATAATCTGCCTCTGGTGCAGTAGCATATACTATAGTTGATTTAATAGTAGGTACTCCAGTTAATTCTCTAGGCTTCATTCGACCTTCAAATATATTACATTCTGTATTGTCCTTTTTATCGCTATATGAGCGTACAACACCAATTTCTAATTCCGAATCTGTAATAGCCCCATATTTACACGCCACAGAACAAGCTTTACATCCATGGCACAATTCTGGAATTAGACTGATCTTCTTTAATGAAGGAACATAAAAAATGGCATTATAAGAACAATAATCTACACATTTACCACAAAATTTACAAACATCTGGATTTATAATAGGCCTGTAATCCATAACTTTGTGTGCTTCCTTTTCTTTTGCTTTTATAAAAATCAAAGAATTAGGAACCTCAGTATCACAATCTGCTAGTATAACATTTATACCTAATCTTTGTATGTAAGTAAATAAATTTGTTGCAACAAAAGTTTTTCCTGTTCCGCCTTTACCACTTGCTATAGCAATTTTCATAGCTTTTATATTTAAGTTAACGTTTATGTTATTAAGATAATACGACAAAGTTATGAACAATAGTTCAAAAGTCCAAGCATTATGAGTGATTATTATTAGACAAAATAGAATTAATATACCTAGTTAGAATTGAGGGATTATCTATATGTATTATATGTCCTGCATTTGGAATAGTAATAACATTTGTAAGAGATAGTTTTTTTATTATTTGCTTTGAAACGTAATCAGAATTTTCTCCTTTTATATATGTTATATCTTTTGTTGGAAACGAATCCTCCCATGAACGAATATTATTTAGATTATTTAATATGCTTTGACCATCTATTTTCCATAGAAATTTACCATTAATATGAGATATGTTTTTTAATATAAGTTGTATTTCTTTTTCGTCTTTAAATTTAGTATTTATAAATTCTTTTAATTCTTGACGGTTTGTTATATTGTCTAAAGACAGGCAACAAAAATTTGAAAGTGTCATATGCATATCGTTTAAAGCATAAGTCACAGGAGCTATATCTATAATTATACATTTATTTATAATTTCTGGATATAATAATTTCAGTTTTAATGCAATTTTTCCACCCATAGAATGACCAATTACATCAATTTTTTCTGATTTATTCCTCAATGACGAAATTAATATTGCCACATCCTCTGCCATTATATTGTAGTTCATTTCTGGAGAATGTGGAGATCTCCCATGATTTCGAATATCTGGTATTATTATGTGATAATTATTCCTTATTTTTTTAGCTATTGTTAACCAATTTTCTGATGCACCCCATAGTCCATGTAATATAATAACTTGATTTTTAGTGCTTTTACCTAATTCTCTATAAAATAATTTCATAAGCAATTAATAATATATTAATTTTAATTAAGTGTAAATATAACAAAGATTATAGAATAGTACTTAATATTGTATAAAAAAGGATGTACCCTAATGGATACATCCTATATAAATCAATTATAAAGCTAATTTAGTCTTTAAATTTTGCTTTAAGAAATTCTCTATTTAAACGAGCGATATGTTCAATAGAAATACTTTTAGGGCATTCCATTTGACAAGCACCTGTATTTGTACAACCTCCAAATCCAAGTTCATCCATTTTCGCAACCATAGATTTAGCTCTTCTAGCTGCTTCAATTTTACCTTGAGGAAGTAATGCTAGTTGGGATACTTTGGCGGCTACAAAAAGCATTGCAGATGAATTCTTACATGTTGCAGCACAAGCACCACAACCTATACAGGAAGCAGCATCCATTGCTTCTTCTGCATTATCATTTGAGATTGGAATTGAATTTGCATCTGGAACACCACCTGTGTTTACAGAAGTATATCCACCTGCTTGAAGAATCTTATCATAAGCACTTCTGTCAACGATGAGATCTTTGATTACTGGAAATGCACCAACCCTCCAAGGTTCAATTGTAATAGTTGCTCCTTCATTGAATTTCCGCATATGCAATTGGCAAGTTGTTACTTCTGTATCTGGTCCATGAGCATGTCCGTCCACAAACATACTACATGTTCCGCAAATACCTTCTCTACAATCATGATCGAAGGCTACAGGTTCTTTATTCTCTGATACTAATTGTTCGTTTAATACGTCTAACATTTCAAGGAATGATGATCCTTGAGAAATATTATGAATTTTATATGTTTCAAATTTACCCTTAGTTTTGGCATTTTTTTGACGCCAAATTTTAAGAGTTAGATTTTTTAATATTATATCTGCCATGATTTTATAGTTTATTTATAAGAACGTTGATCTGGTGTTACATTTTTGAATTCTAATTTTTCTTTTAGTAATTCTGGTTCTTTATTTTCACCTTTGTATTCCCACATTGATACATAAGCATAGTTTACATCGTCTCGTTTAGCTTCTCCGTCTTCAGTTATAGACTCTGTACGACAGTGACCACCACATGATTCATTACGATCAAGAGCATCCAATGCCATTAATTTGGCTAATTGTATAAAATCTTCAACTCTACCAGCTTTTTCAAGCTCGTTGTTCATGTCTTCAAAGTCTCCAACTACACGTAAATTCTTATGGAAATCTGCATCTATTTCTGCAATTAGTTTAAGAGCTTTTTTAAGACCTTCAGCATCTCTAGCCATTCCAATATAATCCCACATTACATGACCTAATTCTTTATGAAAGTAATCAGGAGATTTAGTACCCTTTATATCATAAAGTTTTTTAAGACGATTATATATTCTTTTTTCCGCTTCGTCAAATTCTTTAGTGTCAGTTTTTATTCTAGGAGTTTGAATTTCTTTAGATAAGAAATCTCCAATTGTATAAGGAAGAATAAAATAACCATCAGCAAGACCTTGCATTAGAGCAGATGCTCCTAAACGGTTGGCTCCATGGTCAGAGAAGTTAGCTTCTCCAATAGAATACAATCCAGGAACTGTTGTCATTAAGTTATAATCAACCCAAAGACCACCCATAGTATAGTGAATAGCTGGATAAATCATCATAGGATTATGATAAGGATCAACGTCATTGATTTTCTCATACATTTGGAATAAGTTACCATAACGTTTAGCTATAGTTTCTCTACCCATTTCTGCAATTGCGTATTTAAAGTCTAAGAATACTGCTTTACCACTTGGATTAACTCCAAAACCAGCATCGCATCTTTCTTTAGCTGCACGTGAAGCTACATCACGAGGTACAAGGTTACCAAAAGCTGGGTAACGACGTTCTAGATAGAAATCTCTATCTTCATCTGTAATATCATTAGGATTTAATTCGCCTTTTTGTAGTTTAATGGCATCTTCTTTCTTCTTTGGAGTCCAAACACGACCATCATTACGAAGGGATTCTGACATAAGAGTCAGTTTACTTTGTTGTTCTCCGTGAACAGGAATACATGTTGGGTGAATTTGTACAAAACATGGATTACCAAATAGAGCACCCTTTTTGTAAGCATCCCAAGCTGCACTTACGTTACATCCCATTGCATTTGTTGAAAGAAAGAATACATTTCCGTATCCGCCTGATGCAAGTACAACTGCGTGAGCACCATATCTTTCTAATTTACCTGTAACTAGGTTACGAGCAATAACTCCACGAGCTTTACCATCAACTATAACGATGTCTAATACTTCATGACGAGTATAAGATTTTATAGCACCCTTATTTATTTGACGGTTCATTGCACCATAGCATCCTAATAATAATTGTTGTCCTGTTTGACCACGAGCATAGAAAGTACGACTTACTAAGGCCCCACCAAATGAACGATTAGCTAAGAGACCTCCATAATCACGAGCAAAAGGAATACCCTGAGCAACACACTGATCTATAATTGCATTACTTACTTCTGCCAAACGATATACGTTAGCTTCACGAGCACGATAATCACCACCTTTTATTGTTTCATAAAATAATCGAAATACGGAGTCATTATCATTGGTATAGTTTTTAGCCGCATTAATACCACCTTGAGCAGCAATTGAGTGAGCTCTACGAGGAGAGTCCTGATAGCAAAATGTGGAAACTTTATATCCTAATTCTGCTAAAGAAGCAGCAGCAGAACCTCCTGCAAGACCTGTTCCAATAACAATAATATCAAGTTTTTTCTTATTTGCTGGACTTACAACACCTATATGTGCTTTGTGATACTGCCATTTGTCCTCCAATGCAGGGCTAACAGGTATTTTAGAATCTATTACTGACATATTATTTTTTTTTAATAAATTTAATAATTAATTATTTAACCCCAACATAAAGAAAAGAGGAATTAATGCAAATCCTAATCCAAATATTACGGCTATGATATAACCAATACACTCCCATCTTTTTCTCCATATATCATTACTGAAACCAATAGTTTGAAATGCAGACCAGAAACCATGAGATAAATGTAATCCCAACAGAATGGCAGCTATCATGTAAATGATTCCGTAAAGTGGTTGTGATATTGTTGTGCTAACTAAGTCATATTGGGTATGACCTATGACATCTGCAGAGATATCTCCAAACTTAAATTTAACCCAGAAATTGATAATATGCAACACTAAGAATGCAAATAACATAGCACCTAAAATATACATATTTCTAGAAGCCCATGTACTGTCTTCAGACAAGTCTTGTTTGTCATATTTAACTGGTCTAGCTCTTCGGTTTTGAAGAGTTATCACTGTAGCATAGATAATGTGGATGATAAACCCCAATGCTAAGATAGGTTCAATAACTTTGATGAATGGCAATGCCATAAATTCACATCCTGCGTTAAATGCATCAGGACCAAAATACAATAATGTGTTTATGGTTAAGTGCACAAAAAGAAATAAGATCAAAAAGAGTCCTGAAATACTCATAATGAACTTCTTTCCAATGGTAGAACTAATAAAATTACTCATAATTGATTTGTTAAATTTTATAATTAATCGGTTGTTTATAATTAATTGCAAAAGTAAGGATTTTTTTAATGCTTTGCTAAAAAAAATAAGGAAATTTTGATAAATAGAGAAAAAATGCGTTAATGTATGAAGTCCTTATTTTAGACTCTACCATCTTATATATGTTTATTTAATATTTCGATAAATTAGACTATGAATATTAGAACGTATATTTTCCTTAACAAGCTTATTATCATACTCATTAGGATATGTTCTGTTAGAGAGAAAGATGTATATAAGTTTATATTTAGGATCACACCAAAATAAAATTCCAGTAAAGCCTGAATGTCCATAACTCAGGGTAGATGCTTCTTTGCATACGGGAGAAGCTTTTCCTGTATTTGATTCGGGTTTATCGAATCCTAAAGCTCGTCTGTTTTCTGGAAATTTTGTATTTCTATGAGTAAATAAACTAATTGTGTTTTTTCTAAATATAGTATCGTTTAGATAAATACCATTATTTAGAAACATTTGTCCCATGATTGCAAGACTTTTGGCATCAGAGAATAAACCTGCATTTCCAGCAATACCATCTAATATAAAAGCTGTGGGATCATTAGTTTCTCCACAAATAAGTCCCCTATTATAAATGTTGTCATAAGTTGAAGGTATTATTCTTCTAGGATTAATTAATTTGTTAGATTTTCTAAATTTTGGACTAGCACTATCATATTTTTGTATAGAATTAATGAGAATAGATGAATTATACATGTTATGTATACCCATCTTACTATAAATACTATCGTAACAAAAATTATAAATATTTCTATGGCTTATACTTTCAATACTCTCTTTTAGTAATACAAATCCAAGATCACTATATTTATAAGTAACTGGACTATCAAGTTTTGAGTTTATTATGCGATTTATAATAGTGTCCCTATAATAGGGAAACATATAAAATTTTTTAGAAAGTTTTATATATCCCTTTTTATCTTTATTTGAAAAAGTACTATCCCTAAATTTATAATTAGTGTACATATAAAGTCCACGTTCAACTTTTCGTTTATGATATTTGTCACTTTTATGTGAAAATAAATCCCCGTGGCTTATGGAATTAGAGTCTATCGCTTCATTTAATAGAGGTATGTATGCTTTTAGTCCAGAGTTGTGACATAATACATCATAAAAGGTTAATTTAGATTTATTACTATTTACTAATCTACTGTCGTAAGTAGATAAATAGTCTTTTAGTTTTACTTTTTTTGAATCATACAACTTAATAAAAGCTGGTAGGGTAGTTATAATTTTGGTTAGGGAAGCTACATCGTATATGTCATTGGTGGTATTTTTTATGTGTTTTTTGTATGTGTGATAGCCAAAGGCTTTATTATAAATAATATAACCATCCTTTGCCACCAGAACTTGACATCCAGGAGTTGCTTTTAATTTGATTGCTGTTTTGCAAATAGAGTCTATTTTATTAAGGCTATCAGAATTGAGACCTACAAATTCTGGATGAGAGTATCCAAGTCTTATTTGAGGACTTTTTATACCTGATCCTGATTTGTAGTCCAAATTAATACTAACTGAAAGTTTCCCAATTAAAGGTATTGCTCCAAAAATAGATTGTGCCATAAATTGTTGAGTTTCTGTTAAATTTGAATATCCTACAATTAAAGATTTTATTGGGAGATCGCAATATCCAAGAAGCCCATAGGGAGATTTGGGATGGCACATTATTATATTATTACACCTGATTTTGAGTATTAAATTTTCAAGTTTTAAAGAATATCCAAAATTGGAGTTAATACTATTTTGAGCGATGCTATTATATATTATGATATAATCATAGTTGGAAAGGAGTTCTCCTTGCTTTATTATGTCATTATCGCTCGAATTATCATCGGAGATAAAAACTTTAGATTGACAGAATTTATCTATATATGTTTGAAATATTGGTTGATAATCTCCATAATATAGTACTGCTATTTTTTTACCTTTAGTTATTGTCAAAGGGATTAAAGAATTGTCATTTTTGACTAATGTTATAGAATTTGCTATTATTTTATTCCTTAAAGAGGAATCTTTTTTGGTGTTTAAGCGTACTAATATATTGTCTTTTGTAGGTATAATAGGATTTTGTTTATGAAAGATGTCATTTAATACATATTTATATTTCAGTCTTAATATATTACGACATTTTTGATCTAAGTAAGAGGAATCTAATAATCCAGATTTAAGGGCATTATTAATGGCCTTAATCGCTGCTTTTATATCTTTTGGAAACAATAAGATGTCCACTCCGGCTTTTAAAGCTAGAACTTCTGCTTCGCCAGGTGATCTACCATCTACGACTCCATTCATATTCATTGCATCTGATATT
>Ga0265294_10003133_pt1 | contig 21352 bp, 19 predicted proteins | sample MunlanPumphouse3_FD_192504 | JGI IMG/M metagenome (GOLD analysis project Ga0265294, IMG submission 192504) | Groundwater microbial communities from a municipal landfill in Southern Ontario, Canada - Pumphouse #3 | ecosystem: Environmental > Aquatic > Deep subsurface > Groundwater | place...
TAGATCCGATAAAATTATCTATATAATATGAAACATCGAAATCTACAAGAGTATAGCCGCCTATTTTTTGGGTATTGGCAACATCTCCCCATCTGCTTGAACTATATCGAACGCTCGGTGTTAGGGTCCAGTCTCCTATATGGTAAGAGACAGCTGCTTTTGCCATGTATCTAGGAGCATCAGGAAGCTGATTGCCATCTGTTTCGACAGTTGTGGTCGGCGAGCTTTTAAAATCTTGGGTGAAATTGAATCTATTGTAAGACAGTCCTATTAAGAAGTCTAAATCATCGGTTAGATTGCCGTAAGCGGATATCTCGGCCCCATACCCAAGGGCATCTCCTATGTTGGCTGGATAGTTGACGCTAAACGCCGGGTTATAAATATTGGCTTGTTTATTTTTGACAAAAGAGACAAAAATATTTGGATTTATTGTTATGTCGCCCACTTTTGTTTTTATGCCCAAGTCTATATTGTCTGATAGTTCAAGGTCAAGAGTATCCCATAGCTGCTGGAGTGTAACGTTTTTAGCTACAAAATTAGCTCGATTCTGGATGTATGTCGGAAAAAGATTTACATCAAATCCGTATGTACGCGAATAGTCAATATATCCAGTGGTGATAGGATCAAATTCATATCCAAGGTAAAGTGAAGGGATAAAGGTATGGAATGTTTTAGTATCTACGCTTGCCCAAGTATCTACAGAGGTTGTTGCGATCGCGGTATCATAATCAGAATTTGCCGCCCCTGTTTGGTTGCCGTTAGTGTGACTTTGAAGCGAGCCAAGTTTAAATGATTGGTATTGAACTCCTGCCACATAATTAAAATTGCCTATTTTCCCGCTCAGCTCGGCAAATGGCGCTTGCAAAGTATGATAGTCATTATCCGCTAAAATAGCATAGCCGTCATAGACCAGCTGTCCGCCTATCACTTTATATTTTATCTGATCGCTCGGAGGCCCTGGAGGTAATTGTTTATGGTACCAATATCCTATCTTGGATTTAAGCGCCTCTGAAAAAGCGTGATCGTATTCTAATGTTGCACCGTAAAGATCGTGGTCTATGCGCCAATTCATAACACGTTGTTTTTTTGGATCAGCATCAAATTTGGAAAACCAGTAATCGCCTTCGTCATTTTTATAGTAGGGTTTTAGTGTAATTGTATCGTTTGATGTCGGTTTATACTCTATTTTACCCATCAATGCAGTGGTATCAAAGCTTTGCTTATTCCAGTCAAAATAATTTACATCATTGTCTGTGGTCGGACGAATTGTTGCAAAATCTTTTTTGAAATATGTATCCAGATCTTTTGCTTCATTGTACGAGAGGTTGTAATAGTTGTGGTGGTCATCAGAATTATAAATGGCAAAAAGCTGCGCATTAAATTTATCGTTGGGCTTATAATCCAGGCCTAACATCCCATTCATTCGTTCGAGATCCCCGCCGCCTTTATTTTTGTCATTTGCTAGATATGAAAATGAACCAAACGCGCTCATATCATCTATTTTGCCTGAGTCTACACGCATAAAGGTGCGTCTGAAGCTATCGCTTCCAAAACCTTGAGAAAACATAACGTCAAAAGTTTGGCTAGGAGCCAAAAGGTTGATATCTACTTTGCCGATCAAGCTTGAAAAGCCCAGGTTTTTATTTGTCGGCACATATCCTTTGAACAAGTCTATCGAGGCAACATTTTCCATATCTACCATCTCTTTGCCGCCTCCCGGGTTGCTAGAAATCGGCATACCGTCTATCATAAATACACCTCCGGGCCCTGATTGCGACTTGCCCCGTATTCGGATAGGGTCATGATAAGAAGGCTCATTTGATCCAGTCTGATCAACCGGAGTGAAGTTAACAGACGGGGAGTATTGTATGACCGTATACGGATTCATGTTTGCTTGCGTGCCTAGCGTTTCTATGCTTTTTGGTGTAAATTTTTGTTTACTCTCGGTCATATTGGAATCACCGATAAATTGGCTTCCTGTGCCGAACGAATCGACTACGGCGACTTCTCCAAGCTCAATAGTGTTGGCAAAGAGTATTGTCGAAGCAGCGATAGACATCATTGGTATAAAAAATTTCATTATTTAACCCCTAGTAAATTTTTGGTTTGTCGGTCATTTAATTTGACATGCAAAAAGAGATCATAAAACTCTTTTGTGCGCTTATGTAGGTCGATTTTGTAAGTTTGCGGATGCAGTTTTTTAGCAAGCCATTGTATGCCAAGCACTCTCATAAATGACGGGGGACGGTCGATCCAGTTAAACGGTTGTGTAGGCACCAGATAGATACGGCCGTTTTTGACAGCTTTTAGGTTCTTCCACATAGGGTCATCCTTGATATCATTGTAAACTACAGCAGTTTGCACGAAAATCACATCCGGATTGTAATTTAATAACTTTTCAAACGAGATCTTTTCAAGTCCCAAAAGATCTTTTTGTCGGCATTTGTGCACATTGGCTCCACCTGCAAAGTTTATGGCTTCAACATGGAATGATTGATCGCATTCGGTTGATAATCCATCCAATCCTTCGGCATAATAATATCTCGTAGGTTGTGTCTTTGATGTATTTGCTTTGACCTCGTTGATAATATTTTGTGAATATGCGGCTAATGTTTCACCTCGCTTGCCCTCTCCTATGGCATTTCCGGCAAGCCTAAATGCTGAAGGCATATCTGTAACTTTACGAAACGGGATCATTAGGTCGGGAGTCTTGATCTTTTTTAACTCTTTTTTGATGGATTGCACCATCATATCGTCTTGCCATACCAATATAAGCTCAGGTTTGTATTTTATGAGAGTTTCTAGATTGATGCCCTGCCCTCCGCCATGAAATGAACCAATGACAGGTAATGATAGAAATTTTTTATCCAATAATTGAGTGTCAGCACTATTTTGTGCATTTCTGGCTTTAAAATTCAGTCCTATCATTTTATCTGGATTTAGAGCGTAGATCAGATAATTTGTCGGCGGAGATGCACCAAAAACTTTATTGATATTGTCCGGCAATGTGATCTTTTTGCCTTCTGCGTCCGTGATAGTTTTGGCATCAAGCGTTAAACATAGCAATAGTGCAAGAATGGCGATGCGTAATGATGTGTTCATAGTGTTCCTTATGATTTTTTTAATGAGAATGCGATTGGGATACTCAATTCAAAGGTCTTTCCTAGAGCAGGGTATTGACCGCTGAGGCTGAGAATCGTTTGGACCGCTTTTTTGTCTAGTATTTCGCTGCCGCTGGTTGATTGGACTCTCGCAGTTTGTACAGTGCCGTCTGGTTTGAGGACAAAAAAGATCATAGCTACTCCCTCAAGGCGTAATTTACGGGCTATAGCAGGATATCTTATGGCATTTTCGATCATAGCTCTGATCTGTCCTAGTGTCGCACCGCCGATTTCATTGCTAGAACGGGGGCTTCTTTGCAATTCGTTATTTATTTCAGAAGAAACATTCAAATGAGGGGAATCAATGAGTGGGGATTGTGAAACTGGAGGCGCGACATGAGGGGTTTCTAGGAGGGTAGACCCCTCAGGAGATACCACGTGGGGCTTAGATGATATCTTCTGAGGGGTTTTTAAACTAGCCTTGTGTAAAGCTTTTTTTTGCATTTGCGGTTTGATTGCAGCATTGGATACATTTTCTTTATGTTCTGGTTTGTCTACTATTTCTTTAGTGCCGGAAGTCAAAGAGAGTTCTGACAATGAGATACTAATGCTTTTTTCTTGCTTTGGCAGCACGATAGCATGGTTAGAAGAAATATATAAGATGGTTGCAGCCAATGCCGTATAAATTGCCAAAGACATCATGAATGCCTTTATATTTCTTGACAAAGAAATGTTTCGTTGTATGTTTTTTGATATAACGATAGGGTTTAAAAAAATCATGCCACAGCCTTTTTGTAAAGCTTAACAGCAGAAAGGCTTAAAATAATTGCCAAAAATATCTGAAGCATAGAGCTGGAGACAATTCCAAGCAATGATTTGCCGATAAATGCACCTACAATGGACCCTGCTCCCATTAAAGATATAAATTTGATGTTTGGCCTTACTATGGTAAACGAATTTTTATTTCTATAACGATAAAGCCCGATCATAATTGTAGGCAAGCTTATCATTAAACTTAGCATGCCTGCTATTTTGATATCAATGCCATAAAGCAAGGCAATTGTAGGGATGATCAATTCTCCGCCAGCGACACCTAGCATGCTGCTAAAAAGACCGATAATTATCCCTGCACAAAATCCTAGCAAGCCCAATGCTATATCGTTTAGTTTTAAAGGATCGAAATGGATCGCAGCTTCTGCAAACATCACAAGTGCCAATATACCAAGCAGTACAGCGACAATTTTATCAAGCTTTTTTTCATTGATGCGAGACGCCAAGGAGACCCCTGCTGAGGCGCCTATTAGTGAGCCTGATAAAAGTGTGGCTACGATAGGCAAATATGTATCAATTGCACTCCATGATTCCCATCTAAATATAAGCGAAGAGGCAACAGTGACCCAAGAGATAATAAGATTAATGATCACGGCATGAATAGTGCTAAATTCAAAAATAAATGTAAGCACAGGCAGACGAAATTCAGCTCCCCCGAGCCCGATAAGTCCTCCTAAAATCCCGATTAAGGTGCCATAGAAAAAAGGTTTCATGTTTATTGCTCGTTCAAAGGGATAACAATAGGATTAAAAGCTTTTACAGAGATCAGAGCATGCTCTCCGATGCGCAGTTTTTCTCCTTCGCTGCGCCCAATGATAGTTTTCACGACCGATGAGCCGACCAAAAGTGTAACGATAACGATAGGCGACTCCTCTTCGATCTTTAGCACCTCTCCTATTAGCTGAAGTTTGCCGCTAAATGTATGGGATGTGAAAAATTCCATCGGAGGGCATATGTCTTTTATGTGCCCCGATTCTATTGCAGCCAGGCGGTCTGAGAGTTTTACTGTTTCAGCTATATCATGACTTACAAGCAGTGTAGTTACTCCCAGGCGATCATGAATCATCATAAGCTCATCTTGGAGCTTTTGGCGCATTGCAGGATCAAGTGCCGAGAGCGGTTCATCAAGCAGAAGAATTTTTGGATGGCGTACCAAAGCTCTTGCCAGCGCAATTCGTTGTTTTTGCCCTCCAGAGAGAGTGGCTGGAAGACGATCGGCAAGCGGTGTAAGTTCTATCATTTCTAGCAAAGTATCTACATACGTACGCTGTTCATCGTTTTGAGCAGCAAAAAGTAGATTTTGACGTACACTCATTGTAGGGAAAAGAGCATAATCTTGGAAAACAAATCCGACACTTCTTTTTTGCGGAGGAAGGTTTATCTTTAGTTTGCTGTCAAACCATACTTTTCCATCCACTTCGATACGGCCGCCATCAGGAGTCTCCAGCCCGGCTACGAGACGCATGAGTGTCGTTTTTCCTGCTCCTGATGGGCCAAACAGAGTTAGAAATTCGCCATCATTTATCGTGAGTTCAAAATGAGCTTGCAAAATCCCTTCGGCAGTACTGAGCTGTTTAGTCACATTGATGATAATCATTTAAGCCCTTCGAGCGATTTTTTATTGAGAGTATATACAAGCAAAAGAATAGAAAATGTGACTATGAACAACGTCAGAGCATATTGGTGTGCCATGGCATAATTAAGAGATTCTACTTCGTCATATATAGCTATACTTGCGACACGTGTTTCGTCCGGGATATTTCCACCGATCATCAAGATAACCCCAAACTCTCCAACCGTATGAGCAAACGCAAGAACTATACCTGAAATTAATCCATGACGGATCATAGGTAAGATGACACGCACTAGCGTGGTAAGTTTTGACTTGCCCAAAGTGTATGCTGCCTCAAAAATAGAGCGCGGTACTTGTGAAAGCGCAGATTGGATCGGATGTACCATAAACGGCAGGCTAAAAAGCACGGAACCTATCACCAGCCCCTCAAAACTAAAAGCCAATCTTATGCCATGGCTTGTCAAAAACTCTCCTATAAATGATGCAGGACTAAATGCCAAAAGCAGATAAAATCCCAGTACTGATGGCGGGAGAACGAGAGGCATGCTCACAATAGTTTCGACTATACTCTTAAACCGCGTTTTAGTAAATACCAAAAAAGCAGCCAAAGGTATACTTATAAATAAAAGGATCAATGTAGTAATCGAAGCTAGCTCAAACGTGAGTATCATTGTTTCAATAAATTCAGTTTCCATGGTGACTTCTTTGAAGTGAAATTTCGCTTGGACTTATAATCCAATAGACGCCATCGCCCGTTTTACATTCCATCAATATAAAAGTCATAGTTGGAACAAGTGCTGCAATCTCTATGCCATTGTAGAGCAATGTTACGTAAGTAAGGACTTTGCCTTCTTCTATTTTGTTGATAATTCCCTTGCAGATATTGGCTGTGGAGCGTATAGCTTCCTTGGAGAGGATTACCTCACTCTCTTTGAATACCAAATCAACTTCTGAGCCGACATTTTCTGTAGGTTTTTCAAGCAAAAGAAGACATAAAGAATCACCACATACCTCTACATTTACGAGCGAGAGATGTTGTGATGATTGAATGGAGGTTATCCGTCCTTTGAGTCGATTCAATATATGTCCTTTTAAAATCTATAATTGGCTTCTAAGCGCATTTCGCGGTTAGAAGTCTGTTTTGGATAAAGCAGTGTAGGCTCGTTGTCTTGATCCATAAATCTGGCTTTTAATTCTATGCCTTTAAAATCGCCTGAGAGCTTTTGAATTATATCTAGATTCCATTGGTTAGTATCGCCGTTTGCATATCCTCTGTTTGTCATAGATTGATATGGTTTTTTAGTCTCATCCCTATCGTATTTGCTGTAGCTTAAAATCGTACTTAGTCCATTTATATAGTCGTTCCAGTCAAAATCAAGCTGTGCCTTGTATGCAGTTGTCCCTGCATTCCAGTCTGTTTGTGTTTTGCTTCTGGTATATTCCCATGTAGGAAATCCGCGCCAAGGTGCTATGATGTCCGCATCGTCAGATGTATGGGAAGTTGATAGCAGCAATCTGGCATTGCCCATGTTCGCCGTGGTTTTAAGCGCCCACAAATATCCGTCTACGCTGTTATCTTTATCATAATTGTTATCCTTTGGCAAGATTATGTCCCCTGCTCCGGTGTCAAATTGCTGTATAAATCTTCCTCCAAAGCCCAAGATCATATCACCGAGTTCTGTCGCATAATTTGCTTCTATTGCAGCTTGGTCTACTAGATTATCCCAATGCATCACCCATCCTTGAAGTTCTATATTTTCAAAGGATCTGTTTTTGGCACCTAGGATAAAAACATCCGGATCTTCTTTTCCGGCATAGTGTTGCGCGATCTTTACAGGAGTATCTCCGGTAGTTGCCATACCGTCAAAGTAGCTCATGCCTCTCTCTTTGATTTTTTGAGTATAGTCAAATTGTATCGCTGTGTTTGGCAAGTCATGAGAAATGATCTCTATACCTTCTACGGCAATAGGTATCATTTTTGTATCATTTGGGGTTATCCATGGATTTTTGGTTAAAAACCGCCCTACTTTTGTTTTGGTTCTAGCAAAATCATATCCTAGATAAAGTTGGGCCAGCACGCTAAAACCATCTCCGTATTCGCATTGCGGATCTCTGCAAAACAGATCTTTGCTCGTAGTTGCCGTCACGCCGTCTTCGGGATCCGTGATGCCAAAAGCATTTTGGGTAGTATACAATCCTGTCCCGAATGTAAAACCGTAAAACGGTGCAGTCTTATAAAGAATGCTTCCTCCCATGGCCGCGCCGCTGGCATCTTTGCCGTTTTTACCTGTCGCGCCGTTGTCTTCCCAATCTGTTAGGAAATATTGCATTCTTATGCGCCCGTCCCATTTGCCATCCGCAAAAGCGTCACTTAAAGTTTCGCTTGCTTGTGCAATGCATGCGCTCATTAAAAGTGCTGCTGCTATACTTAGTTTGGTCATGCGTGATCCTTGTTTGTTTAAATAGTAAAAATCTTATTGGATAGAGGTATTGGCCGCCTCTTGCGGCAGATACTATTTTGTCGGCAAGCCGTAGCCGTTTGCTTTTAGAATCTCAACTGCTTTTGGCGAAGACATGAAACTCAGAAATTTCTTAGCGGCGATCTGGTTTTCTGGTGTGCCGTTTTTGAGGCCTACCATTGCTTGATCTATTGTATGGTATGTTTTTGGATCTATTTCAACCCATTTGCCCACATTTTTCATTTCAGGCGTTAAAACAATCGATTTTGCTATAAAGCCTGCATCAACCGCTTTTGTTGTTACGTAGCTGCCTACCTGAGATATAGATTCAGCAACTACAATTTTTGGCTGTGCTTTTTGAATTACTTTATAGTAATTCATCGCATTCATGGCCTCTATACCGTAAGGTGCAGTTTTAGGATTGGCGATCGCAATTTTTTTAACCGACGGATCTGCTACTATTGCAACCCCTTTTGATAAATTTACCCCGGTATTGCTCCAAAGCACCAATGAGCCATAAGCGTAAATTTGTGCCGGCGTGGTTGTATATCCGGCTTTGACGAGTTTGGCAGGATACTCTACATCAGCGGATAAAAATGCATCAAAAGGGGCCCCGCTCATGATTTGCTGTGTCAGCTTGCCTGAAGCCCCGGTTATGATCTTTACTTTGATATTTGTGTTTTTCGTAAACTCTTTTGCAATATCATTGACTGCATATTTGAGGTTAGCGGCAGCTGCGACAGTAATGGTTTGTGACCATAAAGTTGAGATTAGCATCATTGAGGCAAAAAGTAGTTTTGAAATTATCCCCATAGTTTTTCCTTCTTTATATATATTTTTGTATAACGTATATTCTAAATGCAAGAATCGTTCCATTAAAACCATATCGTTATATTTTTTTATAGATAACGTATATTAGATGATATTTGCTTAAAGGTCATTTATTATTCATTTACTTTTTTATCAAGTTTGTAAAATATATTATGAAATGATAATATATTTATTATTTATGATAAAAGAAAGTATCTTGTTATTTGATTTATTTATGAATATCATAAAATAAATTGATTTTCTGAACAATATGGATTGCTTAGTTGCCTTGCTCCTCGCAATGACATCACTGCGAGGCTTTTAAAAAGCCGCGGCAGTCCATAATTAAATAAATCGAGGCTTCAATCGTTGTTATACAGCAAAAGATCAATGCTGGATTTGATATTTTAAAATCTATAAGAGTGTTTGTTTATTCTTGCATCTTTTTATACAAATCTGCCAAACACGCTACAAAATCCCGATGAGAGTTTGGCGCCTTTGCTACGCGATAATCGGCTACGCCTATTTTGTGGGCAAGTTCACGGTATTCGATATCTAGTTCAAATTCTGTTTCAGAATTATCAAGTGTAAATGCTATGGGAAATACTATGACCTTTTTGCCGCCAAATTCATGGAGTTTATCATCCATATATGGCCGCAGCCACTCTACAGGCCCAAGGCGTGATTGATAAGCCAAGTGGGTTTTGGCAAAGTTCATTCCACGATTTAACATCATTTTTCTAACATAAAATAATGTATATCTGATATGCTGCTGATATAGATCTCCCTTGTCAACAATCTTTTGAGGCAATCCATGAGCAGAAAACAGCAATTCAAATTCGCTCGCATCTTCATTGCCCAAAACCTCTTTTATCCTCTCGACAATTGATTTGATATAAAGAGGATGGCTATGGTAGCTGGATATAGTCTTTATTTTATTAGTTAATCCGAGTTTGTTTGAAGCATTATAGAGATCATCAAGACTGGATAATGTTGTGGTGCTAGAATGCTGCGGATAGAGCGGTATGGCATAAATTTCATCTATATTTTTCAATTTTTGCAATACATCAAAAGCAAACGGCGGAGTGTACCTCATAACGGCATGTACGCTTGCATCTACTTCTTTTGACAAGGCTTTGATGAGTTCGTCCGTGTGTTTGATAAGCGGGGATTTGCCTCCTAGTTTGGCATAATTGTGTTTTGCTTCATCAAGCCGTTTCAAAATAATGAGTTTTGATATAAGCCATCTGATTGGTTTGGGAGCCGAAATGATGCGACGGTCATTGAACATATTGTCTAAAAATACCTTGACTTCATCTAGGTTATTTGGACCTCCCATATTGAGAAGCAATATAGCTTTTTTCATTCGCATGCCTTGGCTTATAGGATATATACTTGCATGATTCACATCATTTTTCTTTAGTAATATTAACATAAGATAGCAAGAAACTACCTATGATAAAAACACAATAAAATAGTTAACAATTATTTTTTAACCATCTTTTGGCTAAAATCACGCAATTACTATAATTAAATACCCCAAACCTCAAAAGGAAAAAAGTGAAAGTAACAGTAAACAAAATAGATGACGCTAATGTGTTGATGAGCGCAACGATCTTAAAAGCGGATATAGATAAAAATATTGATACTCTTGCAGTGCAAGCAGGCAAGAGCATGAAAGTAGACGGTTTTCGTAAAGGTAAAGTGCCGGCACACGCAGTCAAGAAATTGCATGGTGAAAAATTAGCTCATGACGCTGAAGCAGAGGCTGTAAAAGCTCTTTTGGATGAAGGCAGCAAAGAGGCAAAATTAAATCCAAGCGATATAATAGGCCAACCGTTTTTCAAAAAATATGACAAAAATGATAATGGTATTGATGTTGAAGTAGAAGTTTCTTTGAGACCTAAAATCGATTTGGGTGATTATGCAAGCGTAGCCCCAAAATTTGAAAAACCGGAAATCAGCGATGAATTGGTAAACGAGAGATTAGAAGGCCTAGTAGCTGCGCAAGCTCCATATGAAAAGATCAAAAAAGCAAGAGCGCTCAAAAATGATGATATGTCAGTGATCGATTTTGTGGGCAGTGTTGACGGTGTACCTTTTGAGGGCGGCAAAGCAGAGAATTTTTCATTAAAAATCGGTTCAGGACAATTTATCCCTGGTTTTGAAGAGCAAATGATCGGCATGAAACCTGGTGAAACAAAAACCATCAAAGTAACTTTTCCTGCAGAATACGGCGCAGCAAATCTAGCCGGCAAAGATGCAGATTTTGAAGTAACTTTGCATGAAATTCAAGCAAAAGCTACACCAACACTTGATGATGAATTAGCAGCCAAGCTTTTACATGGAGCAGAGGGTGCAAATGTTGATATGCTAAAAGAGAGAATCAAAGAGCAGCTTCAAAGAGAAGAGATCTCAAAGCTCTACAATAGTGAGTTGAAACCTCAACTAGTAGATGCTTTGGTAGCTAAATACGACTTTGCATTGCCAAATAATATAGTAGAACAAGAAGTAGATGTAAAAATCAACCAAAAAGCAAGTTCTATGACAGCCGAAGAGCTCGAGGGTTACAAAAACAATCCAGAAAAAGTAGATGCCCTTAGAGATGAAGTAAGAGACGAAGCTAAAATGAGTGTAAAAGCTACATTTATAGTAGATGCTCTTGCGCGCGCAGAAAAAATCAGCGCAAACGACCAAGAAGTTTCTCAAGCTATCTATTATGAAGCTATAATGTCAGGACAAGATCCACAAAAAGTAATGGAATATTACAGCAAAAACAATCTTCTTCCTGCTATTAAAATGGGGATTATTGAAGACAAACTATTCTCAAAACTTTTGGGTCTTGAAGATTAATTACATATCAAATAAAGGTAGAAAATGAGTTACGTTATACCATATGTTATAGAGCAAACTGGAAGAGGTGAAAGAAGTTATGACATCTACTCAAGACTGCTAAAAGATAGAATTATCATGCTAAGCGGTGAAGTAAATGATCAAGTGTCATCCTCAATAGTAGCTCAGCTTCTTTTCTTAGAGGCTCAAGACCCGGATAAAGATATCTATTTTTATATCAATTCCCCAGGTGGAGTGGTAACTAGCGGACTTTCTATGTTTGACACTATGAATTATATCAAGCCTGATATCGTTACTATTTGTGTAGGCCAAGCAGCTTCTATGGGCGCATTTTTACTAGCTGCAGGCACAAAAGGCAAACGGTACGCATTGCCTCATGCCCGCATCATGATACATCAGCCATCAGGCGGTGCTCAAGGCCAATCAACAGATATCCAAATACAAGCTAAAGAGATACAACGTCTCAAAGATACTCTCAATGAAATTCTTGCCAAACAAACCGGCAAGTCTATCAAGAAAGTAGAGCAGGACACAGAAAGAGATAACTTTATGTCAGCCGAAGAAGCTATGGAATACGGTCTTATAGACAAGGTATTGACTAAGAGCCTATAAAAAGATTATTATATGATAAGAGAAATTGTAATCTATCCAGATAAAAGACTTAAGCTCATTTCAGAAGAAGTCACTCAGTTTGACGAGTCGCTCCACGACTTATTGGATGATATGTATGAAACAATGGTTGCTAAAAATGGAGTAGGGCTTGCAGCTATTCAGATAGGAGTAGCAAAAAGAGTACTCATTATAAATGTTCCTATCAAAGATGAAGAGCTGGGCCGTGACCAGCCAAAAGAAAATACCCTAGAGATCATCAATCCGCTTTTTGAAGAAAAACATGGGTCTACCGTATTTCAAGAAGGATGCTTGAGCGTTCCTGGTATTTATGAAGATGTAAACAGATTTGAATATGTAAAGATAACATACCAAGATAGATACGGCAACAAACACGAGATAGAAGATGATGATTTTTTAGCAATTGCCATACAGCATGAAGTAGATCATCTAGATGGTAAAGTTTTTGTGGAAAAACTTTCATTTATCAAGCGTAAAAAGTTTGAAAAAGAGTGGAAAAAAGACCAAAAGAATTTTAAGCTAAAATAATTATATTTTTTAATCAAGTATTAATTTATATACAATTCCATATAATCCATATATGGAAAATATAACAACCCATACATTTTTATTGGCATTTATGCTGTCGCTCTTTGCCGGTCTTTCGACATCAATTGGTGCGGTTTTGGCATTTTTTTCAAAAGGCAAAAACTACACTCTTTTATCTATAGGCATGGGGTTTTCGGCCGGTGTCATGATCTATATCTCCTTTGTGGAAATACTCAGCAAATCAAAAGACTCATTTACGCAATTGTATTCTAATGAAATTATAGGGGAATCTTTAGCGGTTGCCTCTTTGTTTGCAGGTATCGCATTAAGTGCTCTTATTGATCGTATTATCCCACAAGATGTAAATCCGCATGAGATGAAAAGCGATGAAGAGCTTTTAGAGCTAAAGCCCAAGCAAAAGTATAAGAATAGGGTGTTTGCCTTAAAAAGGACTGGGATCTTTGTTGCCATAGCCATAGCTATCCATAATTTTCCAGAAGGTTTTGTGACATTTTTATCATCACTTGATGATGTTGCTATAGGAGCGAGTATAGCATTTGCAATAGCTATTCATAATATTCCTGAGGGTATGGCTGTCTCACTGCCTATTTACCATGCCACAGGTAACAAGAAAAGCGCCTTTTGGTATGCCACGCTATCTGGATTAGCTGAGCCAATAGGCGCTCTTGTTGGATTTTTTTTGCTCCTTCCTTTTATTGGAGCAGCTGCGCTTGGGATCGCTTTTGGAGTTGTTGCTGGGATCATGATATATATTTCTTTTGATGAGCTTTTGCCGGCTGCTAGAGTTTACGGCAATGCTCATACTACTATAGGCGGCATAGTATTAGGAATGCTGGTGATGGCGATTAGCCTGATATTGTTTAAGATAGTTTAAAAGGATAAAAGGCAACAAACCCTTTCACAATAGATAGCGACAAAGTTTTTCAACTCACCGGTTTGCTAAATATATGACATTTTGACATATTTTTTATCATAATATTTACTTTTCTGCCATACTTACATTATGAGCAAAGAAAATGAAACACTTCCGATGGAAGAACCAACTACTGCCACTGTTATTAACCGCCTTACTTGTGCCACGCTAGAAGGCGTTAATGCCAAGGTTATAGAAGTAGAAGCTACATTTACTAAAGGGCTTCCCGGTTTTGCCGTAGTTGGGCTAGCCAGCAGCGATATCCAAGAGGCAAAAGAGAGAGTAAAATCTGCCTTGCTTACAAATCAATTTGTGTTTCCGCCTCTTAAGATCACTGTCAATCTAAGCCCGAGTGATCTTAAAAAAAGCGGCACGCATTTTGATCTCTCTTTGGCACTTTTGATCGCACTTAACAAGCAAATTTTTGTTCAAGATGGACTTTTTGTATTTGGCGAGCTCGGGCTTGACGGCAAGGTCAAAAGCAGTTCCATGCTTTTTCCGCTGGTGCTTTCGCTCAAAGAGCAGGGGCTTATCAGTAAAGCAATCGTACCTAGAGAGGCGGTAGCTTATCTTAGCTATATTTCCGGAGTCGATTTTATACCCGTAGACACATTGGCTGAAGCGATCAGCGTGATTAAAAATGAAGCTTTGCCTAGTGCAATAGAGCGTTTTTCATATGATGCCAAATCTTTAAATATAAATGACGTAGAGTATTATTATGACGATAGATTTGAAAGTGATTTTGCCGATGTCAAAGGCCAGCCGATAGCAAAAAGAGCTTCATTGATAGCAGCTGCTGGTATGCATAATTTTCTTATGGAAGGCAGCCCCGGCTGCGGCAAGAGCATGATAGCAAAACGCCTCAGAAGTATCCTTCCGCCTATTAGCGAAAGAGAGATACTCTCTATCGCCAAACATCAATTTTTGGATGGCATATTGCCAAATTTTGGAGCACTGCGCCCTATTAGATCACCCCATCATACGGCCACTAGCGCCTCTGTATTTGGAGGAGGCTCAACTCAGGCAAAAATCGGTGAGGTTGCTCTTGCGCATAATGGTATACTTTTTTTTGACGAGTTGCCACACTTTTCAAAGCAAGTGCTAGAAGCGCTCAGGGAGCCGTTGCAAGACAGAAAAGTACATATAGCCAGAGTCAATGCCAAAATAGCCTATGAATCGGACATTATGTTTGTAGCAGCTATGAATCCTTGTCCATGCGGCAATCTTCTATCTAAAAGCAAAGTATGCAGATGCAATGAAGCAGAGATCAAACGTTATCAAAACAGGCTAAGCGATCCGTTTTTGGACAGGATCGACCTTTTTGTGACAATGCAGGAAGTCAGCAGTGATGATAGGTCTGATATTACTTCAGCATCCATGTACTCTAATGTTATCAAAGCTTTTATGGCTCAAAAAAATCGCAATCAATTGAAATTAAACGGCAAATTAAGCGAAGAAGATATTGAAAAATTTTGTATACTCAATAATGAAGCAAAAGCCGTGTTGGATAGTGCTATCAGCAGATTTGGACTTACCCATAGAAGTATAGCAAGTATCAAGAAAGTTGCCCGTACGATCGCTGATCTAGAGGGGCATGAGCAGATCGCAAAAAGTGATCTGCTCGAGGCTTTGAGCTACCGTAGACGCAAATAATATTATTTTTTAATCTCTGCTACGGCAACACCCCTAAATTCTTTTAATTTGAATCCTGTAGCAAGATCTTTTGGATAGTGCTCTTTTATTTTTTCTCTTGTTTGTTTATTCATGGTTTTTAGATCTCCATGGCAAGCCATGCATGGTTGTGCCATTGGAAGAGGTTTATATACTCTGTAGCTATCGTTCATTTCTATCACAACAGGCGCAAAACTTTTAGAGGCAACAATCTTATTCATGACTTCTATATCTTTAGCATCAGGTTTATTAGCAGGATTTCTATATTTTAGAGCCGTTCTTCTGACTTTGGAATCTGATGGTAATTGTTTGTTGTATTCATCGGTAAGGGGCATAGCTGCATTCGCACAAGCCATCATGCCGGATGCGCCAGTCGGGTCAGCTTTGAGTGATTGCATAAGAACCGGTTTAATGGCAGAGATGAGCCCATTGTTATAAATTTCACCTTGTTTTTTTATAGCTTCGAGTTTATTGTCTGCATTCATATTTGCAGGCATACTCGTTGTCTGGTTTTGCGTGCATGCTCCAAGCATGAGAGCAATAGGTAAAATTATTATTTTTTTCATTAATATAATCCTTTTTAATTTTTTCAGAGTATATCAATTCGAACTTAAAATCTTTTATACTAAAAATTATTATCTTTCAATGTTTAGTTATTTTAAATATAAGATTGCATTTAAAAAAAGAGGTATGAAGCAGTATTAAATAATAACAGTAATCGGTCAAATAAAAATTGTTGCAGTTAAATATTTATGAGTATTTTTTGTCCCTTTTATACGATACGGAGCCCTAAGCTAAAGGACTTCGCAAATAAATTTAGTTACTACAAATCCGCCTATCACAAGCCATGCAAACATTGCAGCAGAAGTATATATCGGCGCAAGCCCCAATCCTTTGAATTTTGCAAACCGAGTTCCCATGCCAAGCGCGGTCATGGCCATTGTTAGCAAAAATGTATCGATTTCATTTATAATAGCTACAATGTTTTCAGGAACTAAATGGAGTGAATTAAAACCTGCAACACCGATAAAATATACAGCAAACCAAGGAATGACAAGTTTGACTTTTCCTTCTGCTTTTTTCCCTTGCTTTTTAGAGCCATAACTCAAATAGATACCTAAAATAATCAGCATCGGCGCTATCATAATGACCCTTGTCATTTTGACAATCACGGCATTGTTTGCCATCTCTTCAGGCGCACCCGGTATAGAAAATGGTACTGCTACGACTTGAGCCACTTCATGAATAGTTCCTCCTACGTATATGCCAAATTCCCTTGGACTCATATGCAAAAAGCCGGATGAGTGTTGAATAATTGCTGCGTAAAGCACAGGATAAAGAAACATTGCTATCGTCCCAAAAAGCACAACCATGGAAACTGCAATTGCTGCTTTATATTCTTCGGATTTTAGTACCGGTTCTGTTGCAAGCACAGCTGCAGCACCGCACACAGCGGCTCCAGATGCATTTAGCATAGATGTATCTTTTTCCATTCCAAAAATTTTATGGCCAAGCCATGTTCCAAATATAAAAGTAGTAGAAAGCATAATAAGAGAAACCAAAAAGCCTTCAAGTCCTACTGAAGCTATAGCTTGGAATGTGATCCTAAATCCATAGAAGACAATCGCAAAACGTAAAATCTTTTTTGCTGAAAACGTAATACCGCTCTCCCATGCAGCAGGAAATTTATTATGCAGAGTATTTGCATAGAATATACCGATAACAATACCGATAACCAATGGAGACAAACCCAAAGCCTTTATTATATTTTGATCGGCTATGAATGTTGCAGCAGCAGCAAAAATTGCTACAAAAACAATACCAGAAATATAATTTTTATTGGATAAAATCAATTTTTTCATAAAAAAGCCTTAGTTTTTGTATTTAAGCATTAAAATTGATTAAGATTATATTAAAAAGATGGCATAATTAGCAAATCAGTTATAGGATTGATAAACATCAGTGTAAGTGATAAAAAGGGGATTAGAATGAACATTACACTTAGACAAATTGAGATTTTTCTCAATGTCGTCGAGAAGGGACACTTGACGCAGGTATCAAAAGAGATGGATTTGAGCCAATCGGCGATTTCTATGTCTATCAAAGAGCTTGAAACTACTATAGGTAGACCGCTTTTTGATCGCATAAATAAAAGATTGGTTCTAAACGAAGTCGGCAGATCTTTTCACAAAGAGATCAAACCGCTTTATAAAAAAGTGATAGATATTCAAACCGAATTTCAAAACACGCCAAACAAGGGAATTATACGTGTAGGGGCAAGCACTACCATTGTTGACTATGTTATGCCGCAAATTGTCTGTAGCTATATGGACAGTTATCCTGAGGTAAAAATTTCTCTTAAAAACGGTAATACTAAAACCATTATCGAAATGGTAAGAGAAGGACTGGTTGACGTGGGCTTTGTAGAAGGCTCAGTTGATGATCCTGAAGTGCTAAAAGAGAAAGTCGGAATAGATGAATTGGTAGTGGTAACCGCAGATGCCGAAATGGCAAAGAGTTGCTATATAGATTCTTTGGCGGAAGAAAAATGGATACTCAGAGAACAAGGAAGCGGCACAAGAGAAGTATTTCTTAACTGCATTAAAGATAAAGTTGACTCTTTGAATGTATTTTTGGAGCTCGGGCATACCGAATCTATCAAAAATATATTGAAGAGCAAACGCTGCTTTGCCTGTCTTTCCAAAATCGCAGTAGAAAAAGAGATAGCTGACGGCAGATTACACAAAGTGGATGTTAAAAAGTTTGAGTGCCATAGAGAGTTTTATATGATTTATCATAAAAACAAGTTTCATAGCGGATTATTTGATAAGTTTACTTTTTTTGCTAAAAAAATGATAGTTCAAATCTTGGAAAACAAATAAAAATCTTTTCGTACCCTGCATTAAAATGCAAGATACGCTAGAGACTTGGATTCCAACGGCAAGGCAGCAGCTTATCTAGGGTCATATATTCTTTTTGAGAAATATATACTTTTGCATTGAGATTTTTATAGTCAATTTGAAACATCAGCTCCCTGCATCGTCCGCAAGGAGGCCTGATGGTTGTTGCATCTAATGCAACAATCATTTCGATTTGAGTTTCTCTGTGTTTGAGCATTTCGGCAATGGCAGAGTGTTCGGCGCAAAATCCGATGCCACATGCTACTTCAATATTAATTCCGGTATATATATTTCCCTTTGTTGTCAACAGTGCAGCCGCCACAGATCCGGCAGAAAAATCAGGAGTAGATAATTCATACTCTCCAACAATTTTTTTTGCTTCTTCAATTAATTTTTCAATTGTTATAAGTTTCTTCATTTTTCACACTTTATGTTTTTATTATCAATGCCGTAACTCATATTCCGATTTTCTCCCCATGTTTGACAATATGCGATTTTTTATTTAATCGTCTTTCTATCTCTTGCTGAAAAATCTCTTGCTTGTCTCTTTCTCCGTGAACGATAAAGATATTATCAAGTTTTTTGAATTTACCCATCCACTCTATGAGGCCGTTTTGATCTGCATGAGCAGAAAAGCCATTGATCGTGTGCACCTTAGCTTTGATGACAATCTCTTCGCCGTAAAGTTTTATGCTTTTCGCACCATCAACTATATATCTGCCAAGCGTCCCTTCTACTTGATAGCCCACAAATACAAGTGCATTTCTCTCGTTCCACAGGCGGTGTTTGAAGTGTTGGAGTATGCGCCCTCCATTGCACATGCCGGCCCCTGCAATTATGATACAATGTGATTTTATTTCATTGATCTTTTTGGAATCTTCTACTTTTGAGGTGTAGTTAAGGTATGGAAAATCAAATATAGTGCCATCACGTTCTAAAAATTCATTACACTTTTCATTTAATTCTTCATGATATTTCTTGTAAACTTCAGTAGCTCTAATAGCCATAGGCGAATCAAGGAATACTTTGCATTCGGGGAGTTCGCCTTCATAGTACATTTGCTTAAGCAAGCACAATATCTCTTGTGTGCGCTCTATAGCAAAAGACGGGATAAGAACATTTCCTTTTTTTGCAAAAGTTTCCAATATCACTTGACGCAGTTCCTCGTCGCTCTCTTTAACTCCTTTGTGGTTTCTATCACCATATGTTGATTCTATCAGGAGTGAATCTGCATCTTCGATAATGTCAGGAAGAGGAGTGACTAGCTCATCATTATTTCCAAGGTCACCGCTAAATACAACCTTTTTTGCTGTATTGTTTTCTTCAAAAAAGAGCTCTATGATTGCAGAATCAAGAATATGGCCGGCATTTTTAAAATTGACCGATATGTCGTTACCAAGATCTATTTTTTCATCATATGATGTAAAGATTGTTGGGAGGTTAAAAACGGATTTTACGTCACTTTCGGTATATAGCGGTTTTGGTACGCTATCTTCCTCTCCTCTTCTTTGGGCTTTTTTGAAGCTAATTTTGTAACTTTCTTTCATTAGTTTCGCACTATCCAACATCACTATTTCAGCTAGATCCATTGTAGAGCTGTGTGTGACAATGGTGCCCTTAAAACCTTCTTTGACCAGTTTTGGAATACGTCCCACGTGATCTAAGTGGCCATGTGTGATCAAAAGAAAATCGATATCTTCGGGCTCAAAACCAAAAGGATCATGATTGCGATCTTCTGCGTATCCTTGAAACAACCCGCAATCAACTAAGACCTTTATCCCGTTTTGCAGTCTGAGCAGATGGCAAGATCCAGTTACGGTTTCTGCCGCACCAAATGATTGCAATATAGCCATATAAATCCTTTTATTACTAATATTAATTTAATTTTATTCCTTTTATATTAACAAAAACATTAATCATGATAAAATTAGATAGATGAGCACAATGGAGAAATGATCATGCAGTATATCAAATGGTTTGAAGAGCTAAGGCTTGAAGATGTAGATCTTGTTGGCGGCAAGGGGGCTTCTTTGGGGGAAATGTACCAAAAACTCACCCAAAAAGGGATACGCATACCAAATGGTTTTGCCGTTACTTCTGATGCTTACAAGATGATACTTGATAGCAATGATGCGTGGGGAAAGCTTCAAGAGCAACTTGATAAACTTGATGTAAATGATATCCGGCAATTGCAGACGCGTAGTAAAAAATGTAGGAAAATTATAACTGAATGCACACTTCCTGAGAAACTTGTAAAAGAGATCACCCAAGGATACAACCAGCTCAAAAATGAATATGGCAAGGATGTGACGCTTGCTGTAAGAAGTTCGGCTACGGCCGAAGATTCGCCTGAAGCTTCTTTTGCAGGACAGAATGAAACCTATCTAAATATCGATTCACTTGAAGCATTATTGGATGCTTACAAGCATTGTCTTGCTTCCAATTTCACCGACCGTTCTATTCATTACAAATATGATTATGGATTTGATACGATGAAAGTCTATTTGAGTGTGATAGTAATGAAAATGGTCAGAAGTGACATGGGTACAAGCGGGGTTATGTTTTCCATTGATACGGAAACCGGGTTTGATGATGTCGTGTTTATCAATGCCTCTTATGGAATGGGAGAGACAATAGTCCAAGGAAGCGTAGAGCCGGATAGTTTCTATGTCCACAAGCCTACTTTTAAAAAAGGGTATCGATCTGTGCTTAAGAGAAAATTGGGACAAAAAGCTATAAAGATGGTTTTTGCTGACAATAAAAGTAAAGCCACTCAAGAATATACCACGGTAGTCAATACGCCGTTTATAGACCAAAAACGGTTTTGTATCTCAGATGATGAAGCCATAGAGCTTGCGCAATATGCTATTGGCATAGAAGAACACTATTCGAAAAAAGCAGGTCACAATAAACCTATGGATATAGAGTGGGCAAAGGATGGCATAGACGGACATCTTTATATAGTACAAGCACGTCCGGAAACAGTTGAATCTAGAAAAAGTGAAACGGCTTTCGAAATGTATATACTAAAAGAAAAATCAAGAATAATTGCTAAGGGGCAC
>Ga0265294_10003135_pt1 | contig 21348 bp, 18 predicted proteins | sample MunlanPumphouse3_FD_192504 | JGI IMG/M metagenome (GOLD analysis project Ga0265294, IMG submission 192504) | Groundwater microbial communities from a municipal landfill in Southern Ontario, Canada - Pumphouse #3 | ecosystem: Environmental > Aquatic > Deep subsurface > Groundwater | place...
CATTGCTTCCGATATTGTTCCTCTCACGGGTGAAAACCGGATCATGATCCATTATGGGCTGAAGCAGCTCAACGCTAATCCCAGCTTCGGATTGAGAGGGATCATTGAGATCTGCGGACTGCACCGCAAGCAGATCACCGTGAACGACATCGTCTTTAAGATCGGCCCCCGCATCAATGCGTCCGGCAGGATGATGAACGGGAAAGAGGCAGTGGACCTGATGCTGGCAAACGACATGACCGCGGCACGGGAGAAGAGTAAGAATATTGACAAGTACAATGAAGATCGGCGCGAACTGGACAAGAAGATCACGGATGAGGCGGTTGATTACATTGATAACCACGTCGATATCGCCCATCTGAAGAGTATTGTGCTCTATGACGAAAGCTGGCATAAGGGAATCGTGGGGATCGTGGCTTCGCGGCTGACGGAGAAGTATTACCGTCCGGCGGTGGTGCTGACCAAATCGAACGGAATGATCTCCGGCTCGGCACGATCGGTTCCCGGCTATGATGTCTATAAGGCAATTGAATCCTGTCGTGATATTCTGGAGAATTTCGGGGGGCATATGTATGCAGCCGGACTGACTCTGCGGGAGGAGCACCTGAAAGAGTTTACCGACCGGTTCAATACGCTCTCCTTCGACGGCATCGAACCACGGATGATGCTGCCCCAGATCACGGTTGATGCGGAGATCACCTTATCGGAGATCACCCCGCAGTTTTTGGAGGGTCTTCAGTTGTTCAACCCCTTCGGCCCGGAGAACGAGAATCCGGTGTTCCTTACGAAGAACGTGTATGATTCCGGCAACAGCAAACTGGTGGGAAAAGGGTTCCGCCATATCAAACTCGAGCTGCATGACAGTACGACAGAGACTCCCATGCCCGGGATCGCATTTTGTCAACACCGTTTTTTTCAAAAGATCAAGGAGGGCCAACCGGTGGATATCTGCTACACGATAGAGGAGAATACCCATGGCAGCAGGTCGTTCACGCAATTGATGGTCAAGGATATACGAGGTTAGCAAAGGAAGGTGTTTGCGTATGCAACCGGAATTGTTTCACCAAATACTTCGGGACTATTGGGGATACACCTCTTTTCGTACCCTGCAGGAAGAGATCATTCAGTCGGTCTGGGAAGGCAGGGATACGCTTGGCCTGATGCCTACGGGCGGTGGCAAATCGCTCACCTTCCAGGTGCCGGTCATGGCCATGAAAGGGATCTGCCTGGTGGTCACACCACTTATCTCCCTGATGAAGGACCAGGTGGATAACCTGCACGAACGGGGCATCAAAGCGGCGGCGGTCTATTCGGGCATGTCGCGCAATGAGATCATCACTACGCTGGAGAACTGCATCTTTGGCGATTACAAGTTTCTGTACGTTTCTCCCGAACGCCTCTCCTCCGATATCTTCATCGCCAAGCTGCAGGCCATGGATGTCTGCCTGCTGGTGGTGGATGAGTCGCACTGTATCTCGCAGTGGGGTTATGACTTCCGGCCCTCCTACCTGACGATCTCCGATCTCCGCCGTTTACTGGAGGGGGTTCCCGTGCTGGCGCTGACTGCCACTGCCACGCCGGAGGTGGTGGATGATATCCAGGAGAAGCTGCTCTTCAGAGAGAAGAATGTGTTCCGGACCAGTTTTCTGCGTGAGAACCTGTCGTATGTAGTCAGAACGGCTGACAACAAAACGGAAGAGTTGGTACATATCCTGCGGTCGGTACCCGGCACCGGTATCGTCTATGTGCGTAGCAGGCAGCTGACCAAAGAGATTGCGCATACCCTTCAAAAAGCGGGTATCCCGGCCGATTTTTTTCATGCGGGACTCTCCAATGAAGAGAAGATCTTTAAACAGAATGCCTGGAAAGCGGGTGACTGTCGCGTGATCGTCGCCACCAACGCCTTCGGGATGGGGATCGACAAAGCGGATGTGCGGACGGTGGTGCACATGGATCTGCCCAATTCTCCCGAGGAGTATTTCCAGGAGGCGGGGCGTGCCGGCCGCGACGGCGAGCGCTCTTACGCCGTGATCCTCTACTCGAAGGCCGACAGTGTCAAGCTTCGGAAGCGGATCACCGACGCCTTTCCCGCAAGGGAGTTCATCGTGCGGGTCTACGAGGCACTGGGCAACTTCTATCAGGTGGCTGTGGGTGCAGGTTTCGGCAGTGTGTACGACTTCAGTCTGCCTGAGTTCTGTATCCCCTTTAAGTTTCCTTTTCTGCAGACCCACCATGCGTTGAAAATCCTTGAGCTGGCCGGTTACATCGAATATACCGAGGAGATCGACCTGCGGTCGCGGATCCGTTTCCTCATTTACCGCGACGAGATGTATTCGCTGCAGCTCGACAAGGAGATGGATGAGCTGTTGCATACCATTCTGCGCAATTACACCGGTTTGTTCTCTGACGACGTGTATATTGATGAGTCGTTGCTGGCTGCCCGCACAGGGAAAAGCCGGAAGGAGGTGTGTGAGAGGCTGATCGCCCTCTCCCGGATGCGTTACATTCGGTACATACCGCAGAAGAAGACCCCTTTTATTGTGTTTACCACCGCACGTGAAGAGACGCGGTTTGTGTCGATCCCCCGCACGGTTTATGAAGAGCGGAAAAAACGGTTCGAGAAACGCATCTTGTCCATGATCGAATATGTGGAGGAGACAGAGATCTGTCGCAGCAGGATGCTGCTCATCTATTTCGGGGAGAAAGATCCGAAGGATTGCGGTTATTGTGATGTCTGTTTGAGGAAGAATGAAACAGGATTATCGAATTATGAATTTTATCGGATCAAAGATCAGTTGAAAGCCTCTTTGCAGGAACAGCCTTCCCGCAGGCTGAACAGCCTCGTGGACGCTGTGGCTGAAAAGGATGCAACCCCTGAGAAGGTGATCGGGGTGATCCGTTTTATGATCGATGCGGGTGAACTGTCGCTGCACGACGACACGGTATCGATCAGTGATGACGTGTAGGGATGTTATTTTGTCCGGAAAGTTTTCAGGCACCGGAAAACAATTTTTGGGCGCTGTTGTGTTTCCATTGGGTACCCACCATAAAAAACACTCACCGGAAAAGACCGATAAGTGTCTGATTATGAGAGTGACTCCGACAGGATTCAAACCTGTAACCTTCTGATCCGTAGTCAGATGCTCTATTCAGTTAAGCTACGGAGCCCTGTTTTCGGCTGCAAAGATACGCTATTTTTATAAACTGACAAACAACATTGCCGATATTTTTTTTCAGCTCCTGTAAAAATGTTTTCCCCGCGCACGGGACGTCACTGACAGGTAACTTTGTAGCCGCAATCCTGCCTCGGGCGGGAATTCGTTCAGACAGCAAGAAAAAGGGGAATTTTTTTTGTTAATAATCTGGATTATTGTAACTTTGCAGTCCGATTATTAGTTTTTATCAATTAAAAGTTTGATTTATAGCTTTTTATTTGCCTATTATGTCCCTTAGCAAGACAGAATTCGGAGCAGGATAAGTCAACTTCACATTTATTTACTAATTAAACATCACAACACAGTGGATACACTAAGTTATAAAACGATTTCTGTCAACAAGGAAACGGCACAGAAAGAATGGGTTGAGATTGATGCTGCTGGACAGCCCCTGGGTCGTCTTTGTTCAAAGGTAGCCAAGCTGCTGAGAGGAAAATACAAAGCCAGCTTCACACCGCATGTGGACTGCGGAGACAATGTGATCATTCTGAATGCCGATAAGGTGGAACTGTCGGGAAACAAGTGGACCGACCGTATTTACCTACGCTATTCCGGATATCCCGGAGGACAGCGTGAGTTCACCCCTGCCGAGCTGATGGCCAAGAGCCCCGAGAAACTTTTCCGCAAGGTGGTGAAGGGGATGTTGCCGAAGAACAAGCTGGGTGAAGCCATCCTGCTGAATATGTTTGTCTATGCCGGCACTGAACACCCGCACCAGGCGCAGAAACCCAAAAAACTTGATATTAATACGCTAAAATAACAGAGATGGAAGCAGTAAATGCAATAGGAAGACGCAAAGCAGCGGTAGCCCGCGTATATGTGACGGAGGGCAGCGGCAAAATTGTGATCAATAAACGCGATCTGGAAAATTATTTCCCCTCTTCTATCCTTCAGTTCGTGGTCAGGCAACCATTGAATACGCTGAATGTATTGGACAAATACGATATCCGTATCAACCTCGACGGCGGTGGCTACAAGGGACAGTCGGAAGCAGCCCGCTTGGGGATTGCCCGCGCTCTGGTAAAGATCAACCCGGAAGATAAAGCGGCACTGAGGGCAGAAGGATTTATGACCCGCGATCCACGCATCGTGGAACGTAAGAAGCCGGGACAGCCCAAAGCAAGAAAGAGATTCCAGTTCTCCAAACGTTAAGCTTTTTGGGATCGTTTGTTCAGTCGCCCGGTGTGGCTGAACAGACCGATCACCCCGATAAAGTTGCCTTGCCGGCACCAACGTTTAGTATCTAAACTGCAAGGACATTTTCCCGGCTCGTAGGTTTCGCCTACAGGGATCATTTACCTTGTGGTTCGGTTCAGAAAAAGAAAGTAAACGAATAATTCAACAAACAAACATGGCAAAATTAGAATTTGACCAACTGCTGGAAACCGGAGCGCACTTCGGTCACCTCAAAAGAAAATGGAACCCTGCGATGGCACCCTATATCTTCATGGAGCGCAACGGGATTCACATCATCGACCTCTATAAAACAATCGCCAAAGCAGAAGAGGCTGCTGCCGCACTGAAACAGATTGCCAAGTCAGGGAAAAAGATCCTTTTCGTAGCGACCAAGAAGCAGGCCAAGCCGGTAATCGAAGAGAAAGCACAGAGCGTGAACATGCCCTATGTGATTGAACGCTGGCCCGGGGGAATGCTGACCAACTTCCCCACGATCCGCAAGGCGGTGAAGAAGATGAGCAACATCGACAAGATGATCAAGGATGGTACGTTCGACACCCTGTCCAAGCGCGAGAAGCTGCAGGTCACCCGTCAGCGTGCCAAGCTGGAGAAGACACTCGGCTCCATTCAGGACCTCACCCGCCTTCCCTCGGCCATCTTCGTGGTGGATGTGATGAAAGAGCAGATTGCTGTCAGAGAGGCAGAACGACTCGGCATCCCCGTCTTTGGTATTGTAGACACCAACTCCGATCCTTCGAACGTTGACTTTGTGATTCCCGCCAACGATGATGCGGCAAAAGCCGTGGACATGATCATGGGCTATATCTGCGAGGTGATCAAGGAAGGTTTGGAGGAACGCAAGATAGAGAAAGCTGATGCCGCCGCTGCCGAAGAGCAGGACGAAGAAGTTCCGCAGCGCCGCGAACGCAAGTCGAAAGCCGCGAAGAAAGAACGGGTGAAGAAAGAGGATACCGAAGCGATGAAAGCTGCTGTGGTCAGCAAGTATGCCAAAGATGCAGAGGTAGACGAATAAACAAACAACCAAACGATACAAATAATATGGCAGTAACAATGGCAGATATCCAGCATTTGCGCAAGATGACCGGTGCGGGAATGATGGATTGCAAGAATGCGTTGAATGAAGCGAACGGCGATTTCGAGAAGGCGATGGAGATCATCCGTAAGAAGGGACAGGCGGTAGCAGCCAAGCGTGAGGACCGAGAGGCATCCGAAGGATGCGTATTGGCCGCCACGGAAGGCAACTTTGCAGCAGTGGTGGCACTACAGTGTGAAACCGACTTTGTGGCGAAGAATGAGGAGTTTATTGCCCTCACCCGTCAGATCCTCGATGCGGCTGTTGCCCACAAGCCCGATACACTCGAAGAGCTGCTCGCCTTGGAGCTTCCCAACGGAACGGTGTCGCAGTTGATCACCGACAAGATCGGAGCCACGGGCGAGAAGATGCAGTTGGGATTCTATGAGCATCTCACCGCTCCTCACGTGACCTCCTATATCCATATGGGCAACAAGCTGGCTACAATCGTAGGGTTCAACAAACCCGTTGCGGTGGAGCAGGTGGCCCGCGACATTGCGATGCAGGTTGCTGCAATGAGTCCCATTGCCGTCACACCCGAAGGGATCCCTGCCGAAGTGAAGGAGAAGGAGCTGGAGATCGCACGCGACAAAGCCCGCGAAGCCGGCAAGCCAGAGAACCTGCTGGACCGGATCGCCGAAGGCTCTTTGCAGAAATTCTACAAGGAATCAACCCTTCTTCAGCAGGAGTATGTGAAAGACGGGAAGAAGTCCATTGAGCAGTTCCTGAAGGATAATGACAAAGAACTTACCGTAACAGAGTTCAAGCGCGTTTCGCTGAACGTCTGATAACTGGATTGCAGACAGATAGGTAAAAACGCTTCGGGGAACCTTCCTTGGAGCGTTTTTTGGATTGCTGCCCTCCGGAGAGGAGCCGATACTTTTCCGGGGGGCGGTTCACTGCTCTGTCAGCCGGTGGTCCAGGTGAGGACATAGTCGGGATGTACCTCATAATAGATCCGGTAAGAGTGAGATGTGGCTGATCTGGTTTCCGTAGCAAGCATCACTCCCTCTGTGTCGGGTGTAAAAGGGTGGATCTGAAGGTGCTTCTTAAAGTCGATTCCCTGCATGCCGATCAGTTTATAGAGGCTCTCCTTTGCCGACCAGTGCAACAGTTGGTGCAGGGTGCTCCGGGTCGGGTCGATATATTCTTTTTCGGAGATGAATTTGTCGGCTATCCTGGACACCCTCTCTGTTCGTGTCTCAATGTCGATGCCGACGGGAGCGTGCTCATGCAGCAGGATGGCCGCATATTCCCGTGTGTGGGAGATGCTGATAAGCTGTTTGCTGTCTGCTATGTAAGGGCTGCCGTCTTTGCGGTTATGGATGATCTTGCCTTCCCCCAACAGCTGGAGCAGCATCACCCTGGTGGAGAGCCATTCGATGGAACGTCTCTCCGAACGGATACTCTCCACATAACCCAGAGCTTCACTGCGTAATGTTCCGGGGAACAGTGCCAGGAGCTCTTCGCGCGACTCTTCCATTTTCCAGATGCCCAGCAGAGCGCCGGTGTGTAAATGTTCTTTTCTGATCAGCATATGTGCTCTGTTTAGGGTGATTTGCAGCGACTGCCTATCTCTTTTTCTGCTGTTTGGGAGGAATGTATCTCACTTGGGTGATCCGTTTCTTGCTCATCTCTTCCGCCACAAAGGTGTGGTTGCGATAGGTGAAGCTCTCCTTTCGTTTGGGAAAGTCTCCTTTCAGCTCCAAAAGCAGTCCGGCCAGGGTATCTGCTTCTTCCTGCATGCTCACAAAGTCCTTTTCAGGGACCTGCGTAATCTTGATGAACTCCTCCAGCGGCGTCTTTCCCTCAAAAAGATAGGAGCCGTCGGCAGCCATCGTATAGAATGGCAACTCTTCGTCATATTCGTCGCTGATATCACCCACGATCTCTTCCAGGATATCCTCCATGGTGACTAGCCCCGAGGTGCCCCCGTATTCATCCACCACGATCGCCATGTGGTTCTTATGGGCACGGAACTCCTCCAACAGGTCGTCGATTCGTTTGGTTGCCGGCACGAAATAAGCGGGGCGAATGAGCGATTGCCATTGAAAAAAACCTGTTTTAGTGAGATGGGGCAGCAGATCTTTCAGATATAAAATTCCCTTGATGTTGTCGGGATTGTTCTCGAATACCGGGATCCGGGAGAAGCCTGCCTCCAGGATGAAGCCGATCACCTCCCGGAAGGGGGTTTGCATATCGAGTGCCACCATATTGACCCGGGAGACAAAGATGTCACTCACCGTCTTGTCCCTGAAACGAATGATGCCTTCCAGTAAGTCTTTTTCCTGCTCTCCCGTGATCTCTCCCGAGGTGATCTCGAGGGCCTTGGAGAGATCATCTCCGGAGATCTCATGTCTTCTTTGTGTCAGGGAGGGGGTGAACGCAGAGCCGGTTCTCCCCAGGAGCCGGGAGAGCGGCGCCATCAACCGGTCAACCCATCCGATGAGAAGGGCGTTTTTTTCCGCAAAAAGCAAGGGGCGATGCGATGCTGCCGCTTTGGGTAAAAAATAGATGAATAACAGGATCACGGAAAAGGAGATCCCTGCCTGGAGGAGCCACTTGCCAATCCCGCCTTCTGCAAACCACTCTATCCTGTTCAGCAGGCAGATCATCATCAGCAGCACGATGATGTTCAGAAGCTGATTGGCGACCGCAATGGAAGCCAATGCTCTTTCCGGTTTGCGGAGGAGCTTTGAAAGGCGTATCTTGCGTGGTTCCTGCGAGGTCTGCAGCTCGACTGCAACGGATCGTCCGATTCGGAGAATAGCGGTTTCAGAGCCTGAGATGAGCGCATTGACAAGGATGAGGAGCAGCAGCAGGGATAAATAAATAAAATCGAATGCTGCCGGTGCGTTGACCGACAGGAACAGGAAGAGATGTGAAAAAGGGTCAGGGTCCAATTGACAATGATTTAATCAAACGAAGAGAATGTTTTCACGCTTTCATTCGAATGAGATAAGAGCGAAAACATTCTCCTGCAAAAATACGATGTTTCATTTAAAACGGCAAATCATCCTCCTCTGAAATTTCGTTCAGGTTGTCCGGCGTTTCGGTGTTTTCCGGAAAATCATGCTTGCCTCCGCCGTTCTCAGCCTCCGCGCCGCTCGATTTGCGGCTTAATAACTCAAGGTTATCTGCTACCACCTCGGTGATGTACCTTTTGATGCCATTCTGGTCGTCATATGACCGTGAACGGATCTTTCCTTCCACATAGAGCAATGTACCCTTCTTGACAAATTTCTCTGCGATCTGAGCCAATCCTCTCCAGCAAACAATATTGTGCCATTCCGTACGCTCGGGTACCTGTGTGCCTCCTGAAGTGGTGTAGCCTCTCTCACTGGTTGCCAGTGTAAAGTTGGCCTTCGCCACGTCATTGTCAAAATACTTCATTTCGGGGTCTCGTCCCACATTTCCAACTAGGATAACTTTGTTCACCGACATAACTGAAAATTTTTTGGTTTAAGAATAGTGCTACGCTAATCAGGCAAATTTACATATATTTTTGAAACTGACAATCATAAACAATTAAATTGTTTCGAGGTACTTATGGATCAGGCGGGAGACCGGATAATGGTGTAACTCCCCAATGTCGGTGATCAATAGACCCTGAGGAGGAGTGAAAGTGCACGATTCCGGAATGATCACCCGGTAAAAGCGGGTATGGATCAGCTGGTGGGTCAGCTGGTGCCTGACGGTGAGGAGTGGGTCGATCAGGAGCTCCGGCAGGCCGGAAAAGAGCTCCCTGAATGCCGCTGTCTGTTGCAGGATGAGAAGATCAGCGGGGTGATCGGTCTCAATAAGGGGGAATTCATAGAGGTTCTGCCATATATCGGATTGATCCCGCTTGTGCAGATAGGTGCGGTTGCCATGCACGATGTGAAAATAATGGAAATAACGGTTTGAGATCTTTATTTTTCGTTCTTTTACCGGAAAAGCGGTCACACGCCTTTCCGCATATGCCAGACAGATCTCCTGCAGCACGCATTCTTCACATTTCGGTTGTGAGGGGGTGCATACCAGTGCACCGAAGTCCATGATCGCCTGGTTATAGCTCCCGGGGTCCTCTTCCGGAAGGAGGGACTGTGCGATCCTGCCGATCATTTTTTTGCCTTCGGGGGTGTCGATGGCCGTCGCGATTGCAAAGAGCCGTGTGAGCACACGGTATACGTTCCCGTCCACAACGGCATGCGGTTGATGGAAGGCAATCGACGAGACAGCTGCCGCGGTATATTGTCCCACTCCTTTCAGGGAGAGGATATCGGGATAAGAGGAGGGAAAGATGCCGTTGTGGTGATTGACAATCTGAACCGCCGCCTGGTGCAGGTTGCGTGCACGGGAGTAGTAGCCGAGTCCCTGCCATAATTTTAATACCTCCTCTTCTCGGGCGGCGGCGAGGGTTCGCACATCGGGAAACCTTTGCATGAATCGATGATAAAAGCCGATTCCCTGAGCGATCCGGGTCTGTTGCAGGATCACTTCCGAAATCCAGATACGGTAAGGATCGTTTGTCTCCCGCCAGGGTAACTCCCTCTTATGCGCATTGTACCACTTCTGTAAACGGGAGGTGATTTGGGAAGGTTCCCGGCTGAGTTCTTTTTTCGTTTCCATTTCGCTGCAAAACTAATGGAAAAAGTGCAATTTTCAGGAAAAAAGAGGAAAAAGAGAAAAAAATTAGCCGCAATAATTTTACCGTTGGAAAAAAAGCTATATATTTGCAATCCAAAATTTTACTTATTAACAAATGCTATAATTATTAATATTTTAAAATATAAATAAAATGACGAAAGCAGACATTGTGAATGAGATTGCAAAAAATACCGGTGTGGACAAAGTATCGGTATTGGCAACGGTAGAATCTTTTATGGAAGTGGTGAAAGATTCATTGGCAGGCAACGAAAACGTCTATTTGAGAGGATTCGGAAGTTTTATTGTGAAGAAAAGGGCACAAAAAACAGCACGTAATATTTCAAAAAATACCACTATCATCATCCCGGAACACAATATTCCTGCTTTTAAGCCTGCCAAAACATTTGTTGCACAGGTGAAGGAAACCAAATAATTAATTTTTAAAGGAGGTACGAAAATGCCAAGCGGAAAAAAAAGAAAACGGCATAAAATGTCAATTCACAAGCGTAAAAAAAGACTCAGGAAAAACAGGCATAAGAAGAAAAAGTAAGCCGAAGTTTTTTTTACACCATATACAGGAACAAACTTAAAAAAAACCATCCGGAAATTAAGTTTGTTCTTTGTGTATTGCACAAGGGGAGTGGTTCTGGAGAGAACCTCCTTTCTGTTGTGAAGACAGAAGCCCTATCAATTTTGTAAACATTAAAAAAAGGACAATTGTGACAAGCGAACTTGTGGTGGATGTTCAACCGAAAGAGATTACCATTGTCGTTCTCGAAGACAAGAAACTGGTAGAATTGCAACAGGAAAGTCAGGAAGGCTCTTTTGCGGTTGGGAACATTTACCTGGGCAAAGTAAAAAAACTGATGCCCGCCCTTAACGCTGCATTTGTGAACGTGGGACACAAAAAGGACGCTTTTCTTCACTATTTGGATTTAGGGGTTGAATTCAACTCTCTTCGGGAGTTCCAGAAGATGGTTGAAGACAAGAAAAAGATTCCGCAGCTTCAGAAGATGAAGTTGCAACCCGATATCGATAAGGAAGGATCCATCTCGGATATCCTGAAAGTGGGGCAGGAGATACTGGTGCAGATAGCCAAAGAGCCCATATCGACCAAAGGACCCCGGCTGACGGCCGAGATTTCGTTCGCGGGACGGTTTATGGTGTTGATCCCATTCATCGATCGCGTATCGGTATCGCAAAAGATTAAATCGCGCGAGGAGCGCGCCCGGCTTCGGCAGCTTATCCAGAGCATCAAACCCAGGAACTTCGGTGTCATCATCCGTACGAACGCCGAAGGAAAGAGGGTTGCTGACCTGGATGCAGAGCTGAAGGTGCTGGTGAAAAGATGGGAGGATCATATCGGCAGGATCATGAAAGCCAAAGCCCCCTCACTCATTTTTGAGGAGACGGGTCGCACCGTGGCACTGTTGCGTGATATATTCAATCCCTCTTTTGAACAGATACACATCAACGACAGGGATGTGGCGAGGCAGATCGCCGAATATGTAAGCATTATCGCACCGGAACGAAAGAATGTGGTCAGGCAATATACCGGTGCTTTGCCCATTTTAGATAATTTCGGCGTCACCAAACAGATCAAATCGCTCTTTGGGAAAACGGTTACGTTTAAGAACGGTGCGTATCTCATCATTGAGCATACTGAGGCCTTGCATGTGATCGATGTGAACAGCGGTAACCGCAACAAATCGAAGCTCGGTCAGGAAGATAGTGCCTTTGAGGTGAATCTGGCTGCCGCCGAAGAGATTGCCCGTCAGCTGCGGTTGCGGGATATGGGCGGCATTATTGTCATCGACTTCATCGACATGAGCAAGGGTGAGCATCGCAACAAGTTGCTTGCCAGGATGCAAGAGCTGATGGCAAACGACCGGTCCAGGCATAACATTTTACCGTTGAGTAAGTTCGGGTTAATGCAGATCACGCGGCAGCGTGTGCGTCCCGAAATGGAAGTTACCACAAGCGAAGAATGCCCCACTTGCTTTGGTAAAGGCAAGATCAAATCATCGATCCTGTTTACCGACACCCTGGAGGGAAAGATCGATTATTTAGTCCACAAGTTAAAAGTGAAGAAATTCAGTCTGCACATCCATCCATATGTAGCAGCGTACGTTCAGCAAGGTGTGTTTTCGTTAAAGTTCAAATGGCGGAAAAAGTTTAATGTAGGATTTAAAGTGATTCCCGATCAAAAGCTGGGATTCCTGCAATATGTTTTCTATGACAAAGACGGAAACGAAATTGATCTGAAGGAAGAGATTGAAATGAAATAATGCCCGGTTACTGACCGTGGCAGCAATTGGAAAAACCGGTGTTGCCTCTGCGATGCCGGTTTTTTACGTGCTTACAGGGGGTCTACATCGTAGTAGAGGTTCACGTATTTGTAGGCAGGCATGTTGTGCAGGGAGGCTTCCGCCTGCTTCAGGAGCTGGCGTACCCGTTGCGGAGAGAGGCCTGTTTCAATTTTTAGCAGGATCTCCCCTCGGTACTGCATCTGGATGCGTCCTACCAAGGGTTTCCCGGGACCCAGCACGCGTTCTTTCAACTCTTCTCTGAGGCGTGCCGCCAGCAGGGAGGCGGCTGTTTCCACCCTCTTTTCCTCCTTATGCTTCAGGATGATTCGGATCAACCGGCAGAAGGGGGGATACCCGAACAGTTTTCTTTCCGAGCGCTCTTCCTCGAAGAAGCCTGCATAGTCGTTGCGGGTGACAAATCGGTAGATAGGCTGCCCCGGATCGGCTGTCTGGATGATGGCGATTCCTGCTTCATTCTTTCGTCCCGCGCGCCCAGCAGCCTGGGTCATCAGCTGAAACCCCCGTTCGTGGGAGCGAAAATCGGGATGATTGATCAGCGAGTCAGCCGAAATGATTCCCACCACTCTCACGTGATCGAAATCCAGTCCCTTGGACAACATCTGTGTCCCGACCAGTATCTGTATCCTTTTCTCCTGGAATGCGCTGATGATCTTTTCATAGGCGTTCTTTCCCCGTGTCGTATCGGCATCCATGCGTGCCACAACCGTACCGGGAAAGAGCATTTTCACCTCCTCCTCCAGCTGTTCCGTGCCCGATCCCTGTGGCTCGAGCTGCTCTGCCCCGCAGGCGGGACAGGTGGACGGGATCCGGTAGGATCGGTTGCAGTAGTGGCATACCAGTCGCTGGGGATGCGTATGTAAAGTGAGCGACACGTCACAATGCGTGCATCTGGGGGTCCAGGCGCACTGTTTACATTCCAGTACGGGTGCAAATCCACGCCGGTTGCGGAAGAGAATCACCTGTTCGCCTTTCTCCAGCGCACAACTTATCTCTTCCTTCAATGCGGGCGCAAGAATGGATTTCATTTTTTTTCGCCGGCGCAGCTCCCGGGTGTTCTCCAGCTGTATCCGGGGCATCGTCATGCCGTTGAAACGTTCGGTGAGCGTCACCAGCCCGTATTTGCCGGTGCTTGCGTGGGAATAGGACTCAATGGAAGGTGTGGCGGATCCCAGGACGGTTTTCGCTCCGCAGATATGGGCCAGCATGATTGCCGTATCGCGTGCATGGTAGCGTGGAGCGGGATCCTGCTGTTTGTAGCTCGTTTCATGCTCCTCATCTACAATGACCAGTCCCAGTTCCCGGAAAGGGAGGAACAGGGAGGAGCGTACGCCGATGATGATCTGATAAGGGTTGTCCGACAGCATTTTTTGCCAGATCTCGGTTCGCTCGTTGTCGCCGATACCGGAATGATAGATACCCAGTTTGTTGCCGAACACAGCCTGCAGGCGTTGTGTGAGTTGGGTCGTCAATGCAATCTCGGGAAGCAGATAGAGTGTTTGCTTTCCATCGGACAGGTATTGTCGGATCAGATGAATGTAGATCTCTGTTTTGCCGCCGGAGGTGACCCCGTGTAACAGCGTCGTTTCTTTCGTGTTAAGACTCTCGGTCAGTTGATCCAAAGCCATCTGCTGATGTGTACTGAGCGGAAAAGGCTCCCTTAGGGGAACTTTCTCGCTCCCTATGCGGCTGCACTGTACGGTGTGTGCGGTCACAATCTCCTTTCCGAGCAGACCGTTCAGGACAGCGGCAGAGAATGCAGGGAGAGCGATGAGCTCTTTCTTGCTCACCATCTCTCTATCCTGTTCCGTTAGCAAAGAACGGATCTCCCCGAGCAGTGCCTCCTGTTTTTTCGCTTTTCCCAACAGATCCCTGATGGCTGACTGATCCAGGTCTTTATTGAGACTGTAAAAGAGTTTTTTCTTCGGGACATAACCTGTGGCGAGGTCCTTCGGTTTCATAAAAGAGGGGAGGGCTGCTTTACAGACATCTCCCAGTGGGGAGATATAGTAGAACGCGATCCATTTCCACAGCTTCAGTTGCTGTGCAGTGACCACCGGTTTCTCATCCGGAACGGAATGGATCTCTTTGACGGCAATATCGGCGGATAACGCATCGTGGATATGGGCAATGATGCCGGTGTAATATTTCCGTCTTCCGAAAGGAACTACCACTCTTTGTCCCACAGCTATCCGGTGTTGCATCTCTTCCGGGACAGCATATGTAAATTGTTCGGGTAATGGAAGCGGAAGGATGACATCCACATACATAGGTCAGAAATAGAGGGCGGCAGTGATGCTCCACGAATCAGACTTGCCGTTCAGCGGATCTTTCCAGTTCGCTTCTTCCACTGCATAGTTGTCGGTCAGCTGTACCCCGTAAGTGACCCCTACCTGCAGCATCCTGAACAACTCTAAGCCCATCCCGATATTGGTGCCGGCCTGAAACTTTTTCGCGCTGATATCTTCCTGCATATTCTGTACATTTATTTTATCTCCCGAGATAAGGTATCCCGCATAGGGGCCGGCTACGGCATACATACGGACGGGCAGTATGCCCAGACCGAATTTGATTTTTGCATTGAGGGGGAGATAGAGATAGCGGTTGGATATTTCGTCGGATCCTGCACTTTCCCCGTCGGTGAGGGAGGAAACCGTCATGCGGTTGTCGTTGTACAGCAGCGAAGCCTCGATACCAAAATCGGCGACGGCAAACGGGAACAGGGCCTCAAGGGAGGGCCCTATGCTGTAGGAGGTCATATTCTCCACTTTCAGGGCATTGCTGTCGAAACTGGGGTTGTTCAGCCCTACTTCTGCTTTGACTCCTGCTTTGATTTGTGCAGAGAGGGGGGCGGATAGCAGGGCTCCCATCAGGAATGCCATACTGCTAAGGATCAGTTGTTTTGTTTTCATCATCTTGTGTGTTATTAATTGTGTATGAACGGGTACCTCGCGCGTTACAAATATACCATTATGACACAGGTAAAACAAAAAAGTTAACGGAGTGGTTGTTAAAGAAACTTAAATTATAAAACATGAAAAAAGCGTTTCTTCTCTTTTGAGGGAGAAAGAACGCTTTTCGTGTAGAGGGCCGGAGGGGTTAGTCCTTGAACTTCGCCTTCAGGAACTCCCGGTTGAGGCGGGCAATATTGGTGATGGAGATGTTCTTAGGGCACTCCACTTCGCAGGCGCCCGTGTTGGTGCAGTTGCCGAAGCCCAGCTCGTCCATTTTGGCCACCATCGCCTTGGCACGGCGCGCAGCTTCCACTCGTCCCTGTGGCAGGAGGGCCAACTGGCTCACCTTTGCCGAGACAAAGAGCATGGCCGATCCGTTCTTGCAGGCAGCCACGCAGGCACCGCAGCCGATGCAGGCCGCGGCGTCCATGGCCATCTCGGCATCATCCCGTGGAATGGGGATGGCATTTGCATCGGGTACCCCGCCGGTGTTGACGGAGATGTAACCGCCTGCCTGGATGATCTTGTCGAAAGCTGAACGGTCAACCATCAGGTCCTTGATGATGGGGAAGCCGGCGGAACGCCATGGTTCCACCGTGATGGTGTCGCCGTCGTTGAAACGGCGCATATGAAGCTGGCAGGTGGTGATGCCGGTGTCGGGTCCGTGGGGGTGTCCGTTGATATAGAGGCTGCACATGCCGCAGATTCCTTCGCGGCAGTCGTGATCGAACACGATCGGCTCTTTGCCTTCGTTGATGAGTTGTTCATTAAGGATGTCGAGCATTTCCAGGAAGGAGCTCCCCTGAGAGATCTTTTCCAGTGAGTAGGTTTCAAAATGACCTTTCTCTTTCGGTCCGTTTTGGCGCCAGACTTTTACTTTTATGTTGATATCTTTATCCATGATCGTTTGTTGTTTTGCGTTTACTCTTGTTCCATCAACGGTTACGATTTGTAGTTTCTCTGCTGGCGAACCACAAATTCATACTCGAGGGGTTCCTTGTACATCACCGGGGCCTTTTCTTCACCCTGATACTCCCAGCAGGAGACATAGGCGAACTGGTCGTCGTGGCGCAGTGCCTCACCTTCGGGTGTCTGGTGCTCAAGACGGAAATGACCGCCGCACGACTCTTCGCGGTCGAGGGCATCGTGTGCCATCAGCTCGCCGATCTCAATAAAGTCAGCCAGACGCAGCGCTTTTTCCAGCTCCACGTTGAGGGATTCCTTGTTCCCGGGGATGCGAAGGTTGCTCCAGAAGTCCTTCTTCAGCATTTTCAGCTTTTCAATGGCGTTCTTCAACCCTTCGGCATCCCGTCCCATACCTACAAAATTCCACATGATATGACCCAGTTCCTTGTGGATGTGGTCTACCGAGTGGGTACCCTTGATGTTCATCAGCCGCTCGATGCGGTCGTTGATCTCTTTCTCGGCCTGTACGAATTCGGGGGCGTCGGTCTTGAAACGGGGCACGTTGATCTGGTCGGCCAGGTAGTTCTGGATGGTATAGGGCAGCACGAAGTAGCCGTCGGCCAGCCCCTGCATCAGGGCGGAAGCACCGAGGCGGTTGGCGCCGTGATCGGAGAAGTTGGCCTCGCCGATGGCGAACAGACCGGGGATGGTGGTCATCAGCTCGTAGTCCACCCAGATGCCGCCCATGGTATAGTGGATGGCGGGATAGATCATCATGGGTGTCTCATAGGGGTTTTCATCCACAATCTTCTCATACATCTGAAAGAGGTTGCCGTAGCGGGCTTCCACTACCTCTTTTCCCAGACGCTGAATGGCGTCGGCAAAATCAAGGTAGACTGCCAGGCCGGTGCTACCTACGCCATAGCCGGCGTCGCATCGTTCCTTGGCGGCACGTGAGGCCACGTCGCGCGGCACCAGGTTCCCGAAGGCGGGATAGCGGCGCTCCAGATAGTAGTCGCGATCCTCCTCCTTGATGTCTGTCGGTTTCAGTTTCCCTTCGCGGATGGCCTGTGCATCCTCCAGCTTCTTCGGCACCCAGATGCGCCCATCGTTGCGCAGGGACTCCGACATAAGGGTCAGCTTCGACTGGAACTCACCGTGTACCGGGATGCAGGTGGGGTGGATCTGAGCCATACAGGGATTGGCAAAGTAGGCCCCTTTCTTGTAGCACTGCCAGGCTGCCGACCCGTTGGAGGTCATCGCATTGGTGGAGAGGAAGAAGGTGTTGCCGTACCCTCCGGTGGCGATCACCACGGCATGGGCGGCAAACCGTTCTAACTTGCCGCTGACCAGGTTGCGGGCGATGATTCCGCGGGCGCGGCCGTCGATCATCACCAGATCCACCATCTCGTAACGGGTGAAGAGCTTCACCTGGTTCTTGTGTATGGCGCGGCTCAGGGCGGAGTAGGCGCCCAGCAACAGTTGCTGGCCGGTCTGACCGCGAGCGTAGAAGGTACGGGATACCTGGGCTCCCCCAAAGGAGCGGTTGTCGAGCAGACCGCCATATTCGCGTGCAAAGGGTACACCCTGTGCCACGCATTGGTCGATGATGCTGTTCGAGACCTCTGCCAGACGGTAGACATTGGCTTCGCGGGCGCGATAATCGCCGCCCTTGATGGTATCGTAAAAGAGACGGTAGACCGAGTCACCGTCGTTGGGATAGTTCTTGGCGGCATTGATGCCCCCCTGTGCGGCGATGGAGTGCGCACGGCGGGGTGAGTCCTGAATGCAGAAATTCAATACGTTGAATCCCATCTCACCCAGTGAGGCGGCTGCCGAGGCACCGGCCAGTCCCGTGCCCACCACGATAATGTCGAGACGGCGTTTGTTGGCCGGGTTTACCAACTTCTGATGGTTCTTGTAGTTGGACCATTTTTCGGCGAGAGGCCCTTTGGGTATTTTTGCGTCTAAATTATTCATAATATCAAATGTCTTTAGTTATCCTAATATGTTGGAGTATCCCAGATAAACGGCGACGACCACCGTGATGAACCCGAGAGAGATGATGGTGGAGATGATGTAGCCCAGTACTTTAAGGCGTTTCATCCAGATGATGTTGTTCCATCCTACAGAATGGAGTGCGCTCCAGAAACCGTGATTCAGGTGGAACCAGAGGGCGATAAAGGCGACGATATAGATCACAACCACCCAAAGACGGGAGAAGACCTCTTCCACCAGCTGCGCACTGTCGTGACGTGCCCCGTCGATCATGAAGAGCTCCTTGAACTGCATCTGGTACCACATCTGATAGAGGTGCAGGATGAGGAACAACAGGATAAAGAGTCCCAGCACAAACATATTCTGTGACGACCAGGTGGTATCTGTTTTACTTGAGACCTCATACTGGTCGTGGCCGCGCGCTTTTTGGTTCTGCAGTGTGAGGATGATCGCATAGATGATATGGATCACGAACCCCAGTGCGAGCACGCCTGTGCCGACAATAGCCCACCAGTTGGCTCCCAGCATCTCATTGGCCAGGAAGTTATAGGTGTCGTAGCTAAAGATCAGCACCAGATTCATGGTCATGTGAAACAGCAGGAACAGGATCAGGAAAAGGCCGGAGATGCTTTGGATAAATTTCCGTCCGATAGATGAATCAATTAACCAACTCATAAAGTTCTGTTTTAAATTATTAGATGTTTTGATATGTATTGCCGGATGATTTGCTCTAAACAGGGTTTCAGCTATGTGGCGCCTTTGGGGCGGCATTTAAAATATAAATGCAAAAGTAATACTTTTACTGTTCAAAAGAGAATCATTTGTGGAAAAATTTCTTTAATTGATTTATTTTAGAATCGGTATGAATATCGATCCCGGATATAGAATCATAAAGTGTTCAGCAAATATATCTCTCTCTTTTGGCGATATTTTCCTATCTTTGTAGGCTGATAAAAGGAAACATAGATCATGGATATAGTATTAAGCGGTATACGGTCGACCGGTAAGCTGCACCTGGGAAATTACTACGGTGCCCTGCGCAATTTCATTCGAATGCAGGAAGAGAACAGCTGTTATTTTTTCATTGCGGATATACATTCACTCACCACGCATCCCGACCCGAAGATGCTGCATCAGAACGTAAAAAACGTGCTGGTGGATTATCTGGCTGCAGGTATCGACCCGGAGAAATCGGTCATCTATCTGCAGAGTGACCTGCACGAGACGGCGGAGCTCTATCTCTACCTGAACATGCATGCCTACCTTGGCGAGCTCTCCAAGACAACTTCCTTCAAGGATAAGGCGCGTAAGCAACCCGAGAACGTGAATGCGGGGCTGTTGACCTATCCCACGCTGATGGCTGCCGATATTCTGATTCACAATGCCGACAAGGTGCCGGTGGGAAAGGACCAGGAACAACATCTGGAGATGACCCGCAAGTTTGCCCGCCGCTTCAACAATTTTTACGGAGTGGAGTATTTCAAGGAGCCGGTAGCGTACAACTTCGGGGAGGAGCTGATCAAGATCCCGGGACTGGATGGCAGCGGCAAGATGGGCAAGTCGGAAGGGAATGGCATCTTCCTGTGTGACACCCCCAAAGAGATCGAGAAGAAGGTGAAGAAAGCGCTTACCGACGCCGGACCTACTGAGCCCAATTCGGTGAAACCCGACTATATCGAGAACCTGTTCACGCTGTTGCGGGTGGTCTCCACGCCGGAGGTGGTGCAACACTTCGACGATCAGTGGAACCGATGTGAGATTCGTTACGGCGACCTGAAAAAACAGCTTGCCGCGGACATCATCAGCGTAACTACACCGATTCGTGAACGGATACTGGAGATCGAAAAGGATGAGGCTTATCTGCGCCGGGTGACGGAGGAGGGTGCGGAACGGGCGCGTGAGAGTGCCGCAAGGACGATCCGTGATGTGCGGGAGATCGTCGGTTTCAAGAAATTTTAGGGGATGAGAAATTGTGGGATGATGGTTACCATAATTTCCTCTAAAGATTTACTTTTACGGTCGCAAAATAATTTTAAGCAATTGGCATAAGATTTTATTCAGGGTAAAAATTCTTTGAAGATTCGGAAGGAGGTTAGCTGGAACAGGTTGAAGAGCATAATAGGATTTGACGTATGAGTAATCATCCATTTGAAACACACGATATTCGCGAAAAAAACCTGGTCCTTCGTCTGGTGAATAATGATGAAGAGGCTTTTAGTGAATTGTATGCCAGCTATAAGGAGCGATTGATCTATTTCGCGATGAGATTTGTGAAATCCAGGGAATTTGCGGAAGATATTTTTCAGGATGTGTTCTCGGTCATCTGGCAATCCCGTCATTTTATCAATCCGGACAATTCTTTTTCATCATATGTGTATACCATGGTCAAGAACAGGGTGTTGAACATGTTGAGGGGAATAGCGTGCGAGAAAAGAGTGCTGCAGGCCATTCTTTCTGAAGCGATCGACTACAATGATGAAACAAGCCGGTATATGCAATACAATGAATTAAATGAAATAATTGAAAAAGCTGTAAACCGCCTTACACCACGACAGAGAGAGATTTTTCGGATGAGCAGGGAAGAGCATCTGTCGCACCGTGAAATCGCGCAACAATTGAACCTTTCCAACTATACCGTGCAGGAACATATTGCACAGGCTTTAAAATCAATAAGAAGTTTTTTGGCAAAATACCCGGGAAGCACAGCCGATCTGTTGTTGATCCTAATCTGTTTAAAAATCTAAAATTAAGTTAACATTACCCCTGTTCCTCTCGTCTCAAGTGTACTATTCATATACGAGAATACATTTTACGCATTCTTTTGAATGTTCATGAACGAAAATAAAGATAAGAGTACGGCGATTGCTCGTTTTCTGAATGGGACTTATACAGTTGACGAGGCTTATATTTTTTTGGGAGAACTGAAAGATCCCGATAGGAATGCCGTGGTGGAGGAAGCTGCTTTCAGCGTCTGGGAGGAATCGCAGTTTGTCGAAAAAACCGTCGAATCGCTGCAGAAGCAATATAAGGAAGAAGCTTACGCACTTTTA
>Ga0265294_10003136_pt1 | contig 21345 bp, 18 predicted proteins | sample MunlanPumphouse3_FD_192504 | JGI IMG/M metagenome (GOLD analysis project Ga0265294, IMG submission 192504) | Groundwater microbial communities from a municipal landfill in Southern Ontario, Canada - Pumphouse #3 | ecosystem: Environmental > Aquatic > Deep subsurface > Groundwater | place...
TGTCAATACGATTAGCACGTTACCCCCGTCCCTACGTAACGAAGAAAAAATGCCGTTTACGGCAAAAATTCTTCCTTCAAAAGCGACAGACTATACACTAATCTTGCCCTGATTCTTTCCGACCAGTGCGCGCATTCTACTAAAGTCGCAGTTTTTGGAGATGAAACAAACACCACTTTCAGGGATAACAGAGAATTCAAAGGTTCTGTATTCATACAGTTGGAAGATACATATAATTATCTGATGCTTTCCAACAAGACGACTGCAACTTTCAAGGGATTAAAGCGGATCGAGAAGCAGGACTATCCGGAGGAAGCGATGCGTGAAGCGCTGCTCAATGCAATCGTACACCGGGATTGCGGATATAGCGGAAGTATCATCATTAATGTGAACGATAAAGAGATGGAGTTTATTTCCATCGGTGGCCTTCTGCCCGGGCTTTCACCTGAGGATATCCGAAGCGGTATTTCTCAGCCGAGAAATAGAAAGCTTGCAGAGGTATTTCACCGGCTTCACCTCATAGAATCCTATGGAACTGGTATTCGTAAGATCTATAGTTTGTATTCGGAATGTTTTGCTCAGCCAAGGATCGAAGTAACAATGAACACCTTCAAAATCGTGCTGCCTAATATGAACAATGCTCATGCATCGGAAAAGTCAGAAGAATCATCACCGATGATAACATCGCAGATGAAGGCGATCATGAATCACATAACAGAGCACGGTCAGATCACAGATGAAGAGATACAGGATCTTTTGACTCTTAAAAAAACCCGGGCATTTACTCTTGCCAAACAAATGCGTGAATTAGGTTTGATCTATGTTGATGGCAGAGGCGTAAATAAGCGGTATAGGCTGAAGTAAAATATAAACTCCTATAAAATATCCCAATATACTCCATCAAAATGCCTCAAATCACTCCAATGGTATTGCATGTATCCCGAATAAGGAACGAAGTGTGAAAAATCAGAATAGAAGAATATAAACACAATATTTGCAATAAATCCGCAAAATATCGCATAATATTCTTGAAATATCGAATAATAAGCGTATAATGAAAATATCGGATGGTGTATAAGATGAAGAAAGGGAGGATAGTATGCTCATCCAATTTAGTGTTGAAAACTTCAGATCTTTTAAAGGGAAAGCAATATTGAGCTTGATTCCAAGCAAAGACACAAATCACGAAAGTAATTTAAGTGAGATTACATTGTCAGAAAGAGTGCTCAATTCGATTGCCATTTACGGAGCAAATGCCGCAGGAAAGACAAATCTGTTTAAGGCACTGACTTCGGCAATTCTTCTCATCAGACTATCAAATCAACGCCAGAAGAATGATATACTGCCGGGAATAACACCGTTTATATTCGACGAAAATATGAAGGAGAAGCCGACCTGTTTTGAATTTGTTTTCGAAACCGGAGATGTCAAGTATATCTATGGATTTTCGGCAAATCAGGTTGAAATATTGGACGAATATCTGTATGCATATTTTTCATCGAAACCATCAACTATCTTCGAACGAAGCGGTAACGAATACAAGTTTCCGAGGGATAAGCGGATGCTTGATCAGATAGCAGAGAAAAATACTCCAAACAAGCTATTTCTCTCAACCGCAACTGCCTGGAACTATGAAAGAACTGAAGCACCAAATAATTGGTTCGCTACAGGAATCAACACTTATCCCGATTATGAGCAGATGCAGAACACTTCTCTTGAGCTTTATGAGAAAGAGGATAAGCAAAAGATCCATGATTTCACACTTGAACTTCTCAGAGAATCAGATATAAATATCGATGATTATCATATCAAAGACGCAAAGGTCATGGATGCGAAGAAGCATAATATTTTCATGGATCATCTGGTCACGAGAGAAGACGGTTCGACCGGGAAAATAACTCTAAACCTTAATGACGAGTCAAGAGGAACAGGCAATATATTCATGCTTGCACCTATTCTGAGACGTGCGTTAAAAAACGGAGAAACTGTGGTGATTGATGAAATCGAGAGAAGCCTTCATCCGCTATTAGTAAAGAATATTATTGCTTACTTCAATGATGCAGAAAGAAACCCGAACCATGCTCAGTTGATCTTCAATACACATAATTTGGAGCTAATGTCTTTGGATATTTTCCGCCGCGATCAGATATATTTCGTTGACAAGTCAATTAAGACAGGCGAATCAGAACTATATTCACTTGATGAGTTTTCTGTACGAACTGAAGAAAATATAAGAAAAGGTTACTTGTTGGGAAGATATGGAGCACTACCTTCGATCCTGGAGGGACTTTCCCGATGAAGAAGAGGCGATTTGATGACAAAGCAAGAGGTACTGGCAAGAGAAAAAGGAAACCCGTAATATTTCTTTCGCTGGAAGGCAACAATAAGACTGAGAAACAATACTTCAAATCTCTGAATAGATCAAATGGTGAGAAATTCTCGCTTCAATTTACACCGGGCAACGAGACAGATATAAATAATATGTGGGAAGGTTTGATCGATATAACCAGGGGTTCAATTAATCCTGCTGATGGTGATATGGCTTTCTGTGTTTGTGATCGGGATAACGAAACACATAAACTCGACAGTATTCGTTCTGTAAAGAGTAAAGCAAAACATAGTGATTTACATCTGATAATATCTAATCCATGCTTTGAGCTTTGGTTTCTTAATCATTTCAAATATTCAACTCACGAATATTTATCCAACAATGAACTGAAAGCGGAGTTGTGCCGATATATTCCATGCTATGATAAGAGTATTGACTGTTTCAGTTTTCTGGAAGATAAAACAGAAATAGCTATCGAAAATTCTATCAGGCAAATCGAGCAAGTGAATGGCAATGATGCGACTGAAATCAGTGTTATCGGAAATCCAGGAACAGAAATTTATAAAATTGTTAAGGTTTTGATATAGTTCTGTTAATGGTGAAGTTCTTCATGTGTGATGCAATGTTGGAAAAACGGACAAAAATGCAAATAATGTTATGGAAAAACGGACAAACAACAATATAAGAGAACGAGATCAATGTCCAGAGCCGGTAAGCCGACAGATAATCCGGTGAACGAGTCACTCAACGGATGGATCAAAGAAGAGCTCTATATGGACTTCCATGTAGATCAATGCAGGACACGTGACGAGTTCATTAAAGTCATCGAAAGATATGTTGAATTCTATAACAAGAAACGTCCTTGCTATGCGATCGGCTACGATACCCCGGACAACTACTGCAAGAGATTCCGCAGAGGGGAGATCGAGAAGAAAGATACGTTTTCAAAGCGCGAACTGACGCAAGAGCCGAAGTTCGTTCAGAAGAAACGTGAAGAGTAGCAAAAACCATGATATTCAAGCCTTTGATAAACCGTGTCTACTTTGAAAAATAGTTATGTACATAAAACCATCAAATCTGTCTACTATTAAAAATGACATCGTTTAGAAATAGTTTCCGGTGTCTACAAACAAAAATCTAATATCTCAAAAAACGTTTTTCGTGTCCACCAGACTTGACAAGTACAAGCCCCCGTCCCTCATCTTATATAATTAGTCAAATGAAATATACCAAATGAGTCAATTAAAACATTGCAAATCTGTCAAATCGACGCTATAGTATCAGAAAAACAGATAATGGCGCTGCTTTGATTATTGGGCCGAAAGGTTGCGGTAAGACAACGACGGCAAAGCAGCAAGCAAAAAGCTATATTGAGTTTCAAGATGAAGACGAACGAGAAAACTATCTGCTTATTGCAAACACACATCCATCAGATTTGTTGAAAGGTTTGAAGCCGCGTCTGTTTGACGAATGGCAGGATGCTCCTAAAATATGGGGAGCAATTAGAAAGGATGTTGATGATTCCGGCGAAGTGGGTCAGTACATACTAACCGGTTCAAGTGCTGTGGCAGTTGATACTCCTCATACCGGTACACTCAGAATATCCCGAATGAAAATGTATCCGATGAGTCTTTATGAAAGTAAAGAATCTAATGGGGAAGTATCGCTTCTGGAATTGTTCGAGCACCCGGATTCTTTTGTGACATGTAAATCGAATATGTCTATTGATGATATAAAGTTTGCAATATGTCGGGGTGGCTGGCCGGCTAGTCTTAGAGGAAAAGCGGATAAAGCTAAATTAGCGGTAGCAAAAGATTTGTTCAGTCAGACATGTGCAGTGGATATATCGAAAATTGATCATGTGAAAAGAAATGCAACCTGGGCAAAAACGATTTTGAAGTCCTATGCCAGAAACTTGTGTACGCTTGCAGAAGCGAAAACGATCCTGGCAGATGTTACGGCAACTTGTGATATGTCAAAACAAACATATTATGACTATATCAATGGATTTGAAAAGCTGCTAATCATTGATGACATTGAAGCATGGTGCCCGGCGATACGATCCAAGACATCGATCAGGTCATCAAAGAAAAGAAATGTTGTTGACCCATCTATTGCTGCAGCAGCGCTTGGGATCTCTCCCGAATACTTTTCGGGCGACTATAAGACATTGGGATTCTTGTTTGAAAGTTTATGTATTCGGGATCTTAAGATTTATTCGGCTTCCGCCGGAGGAAGTGTTTCATATTATCATGATCGACTGGGACTGGAAGCGGATGCCGTCCTTCACCTGGAAGACGGCAGATATGCATTGATCGAGTTTAAATTAGGACAATCTGAAATTGATAACGGGGCAAGGCATCTTTGCGAGATCGAAAGACTGGTTGCAGAACACAATAAAACAGAGAAACAAGTGCCGATAAGGATGCCGGATTTAAAGCTGATAATTACAGGGACACAGTATGGATATCGCAGAGAGGATGGAGTAGTTGTCATTCCTGTTGGTTGCTTGAAGGACTGACCAGGTGCGTTGATATGCTCCTTAACGGAAGGTCGCTACCATGTGAATTTGGTATTAAAATGGGCTTCAACTTTCTAAAAACGTTTTTCGTGTCCACCAGACTTGACAAGTACATGATGAAAACATTTTAGAAAACGGACATTTGCAGTCCGAATAATTGGACTTTGACGAAAAATGTTGGATTTTCGGTCAGTTTTGGCTACAAAAACCAACAAAAAGCGTGAATGATGCCCGAGTTATTGGTATAATTTGTAATGGTAGTTTTTTTGTTTATGTCCGACGATAATTTGCAGGTAGCCGATGAAACACATCCAGGTAGTTGCAGCGATCATTGTTTATAACAATTGCGAGATCCTTTGCATGCGCAGAGGTCCGGGCAGGCATGATTATCTGACCGGGAAATATGAATTTCCCGGAGGTAAGATCGAGCCCGGGGAAGAGATGCCGCAGGCTTTGATGAGAGAACTGAAAGAAGAGATGGAGCTGGATCTGGAAATAAGAGCGGAAGACTACTACATGACCGTAAACCATATATATCCGGATTTTGAGATAACGATGCATAGTTTTGTTTGCCGGGTCGGAGATAAGCAGTTCGTGCGCAAGGAGCACACTGATCATAAGTGGCTGAAGGTAGAGGAACTTAAAGGACTTGACTGGGCGATGGCTGATTGGCCGATCGTGGAGCGGATAGCGGCGGAGGGAATCTAGAGTTGGAGCTGATCGATAACATCCGAAATGGGCTCAATACCGGGTTTATTGACGGGACATCTGTGTCCATTGCGGAGTATCAGCCGGATCTGATCGTGAATGACAGCCGGAGGGGCTGCAAGCTGCTCACCACACTCGCAGCGGAAATGAGAAGATGCGAGGAATTCTTTTTTTGCGTAGCATTCATAATAACTGTCAGTAATATAAAGTTATGGAGACTTTTGAATAGAAGTAAAATTATAAAGCATGACCTTGTGAAAGCTGCCGGAGCAAACAGTTCTACCATTATTAGGCTGAACAAAGGCCTTACGATATCAAATAGTGCAATGATTAAGTTCTGCAGGACCTTGCATTAAATTAATGATGCTATGGAAGTGACCGAAAAACAATAAGAAACAAAAAAAGGATTTGGCATGAGCAGTTATGATTCACCATTATACGATGATTGCAGAAAATGGATTCAAAAGAAGCAAGGGAAAGGTATCCCTTGGTCGGAAATTCGGATGGCATGTAAGGGGAATATGGCATCCTTATCTTTGTTTTTAAAACAACACGCAAATGAGGACGATTGGCCTTCATTAACTATTGACGAATGGCACGATTTGGTCGATGAAAATGAAGAATATGAAAAAAGACAACAAGACTTTAGAATTCGGGGGAGTGAAGGTGCTCTGTTTGATACAAAGCAGGACAATGGTTTGTTTGTTCCTCAAAACGAACGATCTTGTTGGCAACTTTATAAAAATCACTTGAATTGGAAACAGGAGTCGATAAATGACCTAGAAAATGCAACAATCGGTATTTTGAAAAGACTAAGCACTGATACTCATGCAACCGGGCCAATAAAAGGACTGGTAATTGGTCATGTTCAATCAGGAAAAACAGCTAATATGGAAGCTTTGATGGCAATGGCCGCTGACCATGGCTGGAATATGTTTATTGTGCTTTCCGGTTCAATAGAAAACCTCCGTCTGCAAACGCTTAAAAGAATGCAAAATGACTTGAATCATGAAGGAAACTTGATTTGGAGAGGCGTTGAGCATCCTTCAAAACAATCGCAGTATGGTGAGCGTTCTGTTGACCTGCATTTTGAAAAGCACGCACAGAGCAGATATTTCACTGTATGCTTGAAAAATGCGGCTAGATTAAAAAAACTGATTGATTGGATTCATGTAGATAAAGCTTCTCATGAACAAATGAAGATTATGATTATTGACGATGAGGCTGATCAAGCAAGTGTTAGTAATACAGCTACAGAATATAAGAAGGCGGTTCGCGAAAGAAAAGGTATTAATAAACTAATAGTTGATTTGGTTGAAGACAACCATTATAAAAGTACATCTTGTAACGGAAAATCCTGTGCAATCAATTATGTGATGTATACCGCTACACCTTATGCCAATTTTCTAAATGAATGCACTGAAGAATCACTTTATCCAAAACACTTTATTTGGACACTGAAAACATCAAATGAATACATTGGACCAACACAGATTTTCGGCACACCAGACCCTAATACTATTGACAAGCTAGATATTACTAGAGTTATTCCAACTGATGAACTGAAAACGATTTCTGATATCTATGACGGAAATATAAGTTCTATTCCAAACAGCTTAGAAGATGCTGTGTGCTGGTTTATATGTGCAGTTGCAGTAATGCGGTACTGGAATTATAAAAAGCCCATTAGTATGCTTGTGCATACAAGCCAAAAACAATATTGCCATGAAGCTATAGCAAAATCAATTTCGAAGTGGATTAATAGTAATCGCAAAGATAGACTTATTGACTATTGCAGAAAAATATACACTAGAGAAATAGTGCGCATTTCAAGATCTGAGTGGATATCACAGTTTAATGAGTACGGAGTGCCAGTAGACGAAATCCGTGATTACCCGAGCTTCGAGAAAATTGAAAGTGGCATTATTTTACTTTTATCAGAGAATATTCAACACATAAAAATGACTGATGAAGGTGATTTAAAATACCATTATGGACTTCATCTTGTTATTGATAACTGTGCGCAGAATGGCATTCACGGAGATGATTACGTTAGATTAGCTTATCCAGAGCTTGATATGGACCCGTATCCTTCACCAGCTCCAGCATTTATTGTTATAGGTGGAAACACTTTGTCTCGAGGACTAACAATTGAGGGGCTAGTGAGCACTTTTTTCCTTCGCGCATCCTGTCAGGCTGACACATTGATGCAGATGGGCCGTTGGTTTGGTTTTCGCAGAGGATATGAACTGATGCCAAGAATTTGGATGACACAAGATACTATCGACAAGTTCGAGTTCTTATATCAGCTTGAAGTTGAGTTGCGAGATGACTTAAAAAAATACATGTTTTCTAACGTTATGCCAATTGATTATGGGCCGAGAATTCTCACTTCACCAAAAGTATCCTGGCTTAGAATTACTTCAAGGAATCATATGAAAAATGCTGTTCCAGCAGTTATGGATTTCAGTGGAGCAAGACCCCAAACGGTATTGTTTGAAAAGAGTGAAAGTACCCAAAAGAAAAATATATTTACTACAAATAACTTCCTGAAAATACTCCCAGGAGAACCTGAAAAATCATTTGATAACAGCGGCTTGGTGTGGAAAAATGTGTCGTTTGATATAATCCTTAAAGAGTTCCTTATAGAAAAATTTATATTCACAACAAGGTCACGAGTATTCAATGAAATTGAAACTTTCTGTGATTGGGTGAAGCAGGTCGTATCTAATGATGCGCTAGATAAATGGAGCATAATAGTAGCTGGCAAAGATGAAGTATCGAGCGAGCCACATTCAGAGAAAACGCATTGGAATATAGGGAATTATTACGTTAGCAAAGTTAATCGTAGCAGAAAAACTACATTTTCAGATGAGAATATTATTGATATTGGCGCATTGCGTTCTTTAAAAGATTGTGTTGCAGATATCCCTGTAGAAATTGTTGAGGAATACAAACGACAGAATGGTTTAACGAAACAAGAACATGTTGACGAAATTAGAAAACGAGCGAATATGTCAAATATACCATTTTTGATCATTTATCGTATCGATAAAGACTCAAAGGTATATGGAAAGCACGACAAGGATACCAGAACTAACCTTGATATGCCTTGTGATATTATTGGGATACAAATATGCGTCCCCGGAGAACAGATCAACAAAGCTTATTGTAAAAGTATGACAATTGATCTCCCGGTCAAAGATAAAGAAGACGAGGTTGAGGAAAACTCATGAAAATTGAAATAGCAAAACATGGACGCATGAGTGAAAGCGGAAACTCATTGCTTCGACTTATTCAAAACCAAGAAATGCCTTTGCTTGATTTGTTTGTGCGAGAGTCTGTCCAAAATTCTTTAGATGCAAGCGATGGGCATCACCAGTTTGTAAATGTAGATATATCTGTCAAGCCCTTTAAGTCAAAAGAACTCAACAAGCATTTCGACGGAATTGATAGCCAGCTAAACAGTAAATTCCCAAATAATTCAAGTCCATATCAAAGCATTGTTATCAAAGATTCAAATACTGTTGGTCTTACCGGTCCCGTTAACTATGACCAAGTAGATAGCCAAAACTTTGGGAATTTACTCAAGTTGGTTTATGAAATCAGTAAACCTCAGACAAACGAAGGCGCAGGCGGTTCATGGGGACTTGGTAAGACCATCTATTTCCGTATAGGAATAGGATTAGTTATTTACTACAGCAGGATTAAAACCATTCAAGGATATGAGTCAAGGCTTGCTGCTTGCTTTGTTGAAGACGAGACTAAAATGAACACTGTCTTACCAAGTGAAAGTGGAGTAAAAAGAGGTATTGCATGGTGGGGGGAGTACAAAAGCCGGAATAGTAAAGAAACTATTCCTATCACGAACGAAAAAGAAATATCTCAAATACTATCTGTTTTCAGTATAATTCCATACGAGCATCTTGAAACAGGAACGACTGTTATAATACCTTACATTGATAGTAAGAAATTGCTGAAGGAAGTCTACCCAATCAACGAAGAAAAAGAAAACAAGCCATACTGGACAAGTAAAGTCGAGGATTACTTATCTGTTACCTTTCAAAGATGGTATGCTCCGCGAATACTAAATACTAAGTATAACCATGGAGCCTATTTGAAACCTAGTATACAAAACAAGGGAATTAGGCTTGCTGAGTTTGAACCTCTGTTTAAGGTTATACGAGAACTATATATATATGCTGTTACTGGAACAGAACCTGAAGATTCGTTCATTGAAGAAAACGGAGGGAAAATCAACGCTGAAGAAATAAGAATTAGAGATGTTTTTGTCAACTCTTCAATAGCCGGCAAATTTGTGTTTCTTAAAATGAACCAAAAGCAGTTGCTTATGGATCCGCCAGAAAACAATAAATCTCCATATCAACAAATTACAAACAGACTTATTCCAATGGAGAACGGTAATACACCGATAATTATGTATACAAGAAAACCTGGAATGATTGTAGGATATGACTTTACCGGAGCATGGACGCACGGTATGCCGAAATCATCAGATATAGACTATATAATAGGTTTGTTTGTTGTTAATTCTGAGAATGTTTTGAGAGACGTTGTGAATCCAAAAGATTCTGAGCTGCTGTTGATGGAGGAATATATACGTCTTAGTGAAAAAGCAGATCACGCATCCTGGTCAGATTGGAATATTTCTGGAACTAGTCCAAGAGCAGTATCCAAAATACAAAAAGGAATAATCAAAACGATATCACAAAAGTACAAAGAGAGACCGGTTGACAATACCGAAAGGACTAATCTTGGGCTAAGTCGCGCGCTGGCAAATATTTTGCTTCCCCCTACTGATTTCGGACATGCTCCTTATGTAAAGCCTGCTCCGTGTCCAAGTATCACTCCTCGCACGAAAAAACGTGTAAACGTCAGCGAAATCTCCGCACCAGAATTTGCTGACGGAAAGATTTATATCCATTTTCAAGCAAACGTACATTGTGGACTATCAATAATGCAACTTGCTGTCGTAACAGATTTTAAGAAGTATGAGGCAGACGATTGGGAAAACGAGGATGAGATAGGGAACCCTTTCCCCCTACAGTTTTGTTCATTTGAAATACTTGAGATCAAAGACACAGATAAGAAATCACAGTGGCACAAGCATAAATTAAAGTTAAGCGATTGCCCAGTATCCGATGGTATATTCGAGTTGTCGTTCAGACCTTCGGAGGTGTTTGGCGTAATGAGTATAGTAGAAATCTTCTGCAACAAACCTTATTCGATTAAAGGTACAACAGTGTTTTACAGTGACGATCCAAGTATTAAAGGATCAATTAGCATTTACGAGGTAAAAAACAGTGGAATCGTTTAATCTCTATCCTGTCTTGTCTCAAAAACTGTTTGAATCTATAGGGTACATTCCATCCGAACCAAAGTTTTCTTACTTTGAAAACGACAGAGTACACGACTTAGGTCTAAAAAACTCTACAGGTAATCAGCTAAATCTAACTGCAGAAATTGAAGACGTTCGCTGTCATTTCGAACTTGAAAAACATGAATTATCAGTAAGTAAATCCGTAACAATAAATTCTCCTCAGTTTCTATTTGGAGAAAAAGGAATTGTTCCTCAAAATGCTACAATAGGCGTTGCAGTTCAGTGGATCTCATCGAAATCTGATCACAGAGGTGTTTTTCAATTAGGTCAGATTTCTAAGAAGGATAAAAAAGTTGAACTGTCGTCGACATACCATTTTAGACCTAGTTTAGTACGTGGAAGCATTATTTTACGAACCGTATTGTATTTAAAAGAATATAGTGGATGTTCTCCGAACGAGAAGCACTTGTGCAACCAAACAGGCACGATTATTGGTACCTTTGACGGGTGTGAGATCCTCGTGGAGGGAAATGGATCGATTTTCCCCATTGTAGAAATTAATGACCCTTCAAAACCGTTATGGAAGTTGTACTATGATGACTCAGCAGACCCTCTCCAAGATGCTTTCGATGAGGAACATGTGGAAATCCGTCTAAACAAAGCTCATCCGAGTTACGATGAACTTAAAATTGACTCCTCACTGAAGGAATCTCCGTTATTTCTTGAAGTCATTTCGTCGGCATTAATGATAATCATTGAGTCCGCTAAAAATGCTCTTGGGCCTGATTGGGATGCAGTTATCAACGATCAATCCTCCTTCGATCGAGGCTCTATAGCGGAAGCGGTGAGTTACTTTGTAACAAAACTTGGCTGGGAAACGAGTAGCCCTTCACTAATGGCAGAGTCCATACATAATTTTTTTGATAATAATTTAAAGGGAGGTAATCTCTGATGAATTGGCCAAGACTAGATAAAACAAAAAGTGAACAATTATTTAATGACTATTGCAATTCAAAAGAGTACCTGACTCAATTTGAACACAGAGAGTTGAGAAGCGATCTTTGCAGTTTGTTTTCAGAAGCATTGGCTGAATTAGGAATTGGGCCTGAAATGATTCCAAAGAAAAATTACGCCTATCAAGTTGACTACATATACGGGATAAAAATATATTTACTTTTAAACAATAAGTACGGAATGAATGTTAGAACAGCATCCTATGCTGGCGTTTGGAGATTCATCGGGGTTCAAGTTGTTCCAGACATTGTGGATATGAGGTATGGAACAAACCACCCTGACCGTTTTTGGAAAAAGGATAGGAGACTTTGGTTAAGAGTTATTTGGTGGTATATATATCTATCATGGCAAGGCGATGAAGAATCAACAAGGTGCGTCTTAATGGATAACAGTACTGACGAGATACTACAATTAGTAGACAGATGCGGACGCGGAGGTTATCGTGTTGAGTTATACCGTGAATTAATGAGACAACATGCTCTTATTGATCCGGTAAAAAGGCGAAAACAGCAGATATTTAGGCGGATAATGGTACTAAATACTGCGAGAGTTCAGGTAGTTGAACCAAGTTTGGTTGACGGCGGAGAATCAAGATACGTAACAAATCTCGTAATGTACTTCAATAATATATGAGGAGATTGGAATGGGACTGGTTGAAATAATTAAAAATAATTTCAATAAAGGTTACTTCGACAAGGCAATGATAATCGATTCATTACCAAATGAATGCCCTGCTTGGACCATCAAAAGTAATGAATGGTATGGCGTAGTTGTACCAACTGAGAGTACGAAGATATTTAATGAAAAATTTTCAAGTGTAAAAATTGGGACTATGCATGCGGAGATTAATGGAGACAATATGGATTTGCTTGCATTAACTTGCTCCGATGTTTCACTCCGAGATGAGTTTGCTGTGATTTGTAGTGAGTTTGTTCAACCTGGTATTAATTGTGAAAAACGTAATAATTTGACCTCGCATCCAGAAGAATGGTGGAATAACTGGAAAGATCTTCTCGGCAACAAAAGTGCAAGTGATCAGGTATACCCTGTTATGGGAGAACTTCTTGTTGTTGAAAAGTTGTTTGTTGCCAATCAATTGCCAAAATGGTCCGCTGTTGAGCATTCCACACATGATATCGAACTATCGACACGCAGTTACGAAGTTAAGTCAACAATTAAACGATATGGGTACGATGTCGAAATCAGTAGTATCTATCAGCTGAAAAAATCCGGAGAGACACTAGATCTGGTGTTTATGAGATTTGAAGAATCAATCCTCGGCGACAGTATTGATGATATTGTTGAAAGACTTGGGAATCTTGGCGCTTCTGTAGATTTGTTTGAAGCAGCATTAAGTAAGCAAGGTCTTGAAAAGGGATGTACTGCGAGAGAAAGCAAATATAAATTACTTGAGATGAAAGTTTTCCCAGTGGATGACTTTTTCCCGGCATTGACAATAGGGTCCTTTGTTGGAGGCGCACTTCCTGCGCATGTTAAAGGCATCAAGTATATACTTGACCTGGTTGGAATCGAAGGGAAAGCTACACTATCATAAGAAATGGGGTATAGCTATGTATAACATAGTTGAGCTTTTCAGTGGTATTGGCAGCCAGGTAAAAGCAATGGAAAACATTGATATAAAAATTGGAGATGCCTATACATGTGAATGGGACATTCATGCTCTAACGGCGTACGATGCAATACATAACAGTCCAAATTTTCCTTTTGATTTTTTAAAGTTATCAAAGAATGATTTACTGGTCCAACTAGCGCAGTATACATTAAGTAATAACGGTAAAAGTTCAATGGGTTTTGACATTTTGAAAACCTATTCAATTTCAACTTTACGGAGAATCTATGCTTCGATAAAGAGATGTAACAATTTCGTGGACGTTAGTAAGCTTAAGGGCGAAACAATTCCTGATAATATAGATATATTGACATATTCCTTTCCATGCCAAGATTTGTCAAATGTTGGTGCATTTCACGGATATAATAAGGGAATTGATAAAGACTCTAAAAGCCGATCGAGTTTACTGTGGCAAGTAGGACGCATTTTAGAAGAAATGAAGGCAAGCGAAAAAAGACTCCCAAAATTTCTTTTGATGGAAAACGTACCTGCTTTGCTATCTAGCAGACATAAGAACAATTTTATGACATGGATTTTTAATCTGCGAGAGCTTGGATACTTAAGTAAGTATTATCAATTAAACGCAAGCGATTTTGGTCTTCCGCAAAACAGGCCACGTCTACTAATGATAAGTGTTTTTGTTGGAGACGATAAGAATTTTGCGAGGATAGTTAGTGAATTCTTTGCACAAAAAAGCGAAAAAGAAGTCATTACAGATTATCGAGAATCTCCTTATTTTAATCAGTTTTCGATTAAGGATTTACTTAGAGTTGACTATTCAAACAAACAACTGTTTGATGAAGCATGTGAATGCACGCCAAATGAGACTGTTTCAAGGAAAAAAATATGGGATGAAAATCCCCAACTAGTCCTCGACGGGAATCAAATAAACGCAGCATTCAATGTTGTGCGAACTATTACCACAAAACAGGACAGAAACCCTAACTCGGGGAATCTGTATTTTGATAGTAAAATTGCAAGGCGGAGTCACTTCCGTTATTTGACGCCAAGAGAGTGTTTTCTATTCATGGGATTTACTGACGATGATTTCGATAATGTGACAAAGTACAAATTGGAAATTCGTAAGGGGACAAAACTGTTCTCAAGAGACAAATTGATCCGAATGGCAGGAAATAGTATTCCAGTTAAACTACTGGAAGGAATAATATATCAAATTAAGTTGTTTGACGAGTTGATTCGAAACAATAGGATAGGGGGATAAGATGATTAAACTTGCTACTGTATTCAGTGGCATTGGAGCTATTGAACACGCTTTGGATAAAATGGGATTAGATCACAAAATAGTATTTGCTTGTGATAACGGCGATATAAATATACTAAATAAAGATATCGGAATTAATATAGATGATATTCAAAATGAACTTTCTTTTCTTGATTGTATAATTAAGGAGATTCAAATCAAGAGCGACGTTGAAGACTTGTATAAACAGCAACTCTTAAGAATGTACTCAGAGGCTCGCTTAGAGTATCAACTTATAAACGAAAAACTTAGTACAGTTAAAGAAAATGCCTATTCAGTGAGTGAATTACTTAGAATGATTTTTGATATGCCAAAGCTTAAAAAAACACGTAAAAAAGAATATTTTCAGTTCAATAAAGATTTATTTGTTGGCTCTAGTAATCAGAGAAAATTGAAAGAATTTCAAGTTATTCTTGAAGTTTTTAACGATTTCAAAAAGGAATACTCAATCGCCGACTTAAGCACGGATAAAGAGCTAAAAAGCATTGATTGTATTGAATGGAGACCCATTGCCAGTTATATTATGAATTTATACAATTATTTGGAATCATATAACGGTAAAAAAATTATTCGAAAGACACAAGATCTTTCTCAGCGCACAAGTCAACTACATGAAAAACTAAATTACTTAAAAATCCAACGAGAACTTGATAAATTTGGAAATAATTGGAAAGCTCGTAAAGCATACGTTGACAAGCTTTATGCAGGCCTTGAGAACCGGAATAAAGTAAAACAATCATATATGGCGAACTACGAACTTGCAGAAGAGGATTTTCACTGGAATGTTGCCTTCCTAAATGGCAAACAATATGAAGGCCAAGTGGACTTATTCGTTGGGGGAAGCCCCTGTCAGTCTTTTTCTCTCGTAGGAAAGCAGCGTGGGCTTGATGACACTAGAGGAACGTTATTTTATGAATATGCACGTTTAATTGATGAAATCAAGCCCAATGTGTTTATCTATGAAAATGTTCGAGCAGTAACCTCTCACGACGGTGGAAAAACATGGAAAACAATGCAGAATGTGTTTTCCGAATTAGGGTACGCAATATATTATGAAGTGTTAAATGCGAAAAACTACGGTATTCCGCAAAATAGAGAACGATTATTCGTAGTTGGCTTCCGCAAGAATTTGGCTTTGACCTATGGATTTCAGTTTCCCGCTCCATTACCGTTAGAACGCACAATGAGAGATTTCTTAATAAGCAATGCACCTGGCGGATATTTTTTACCTGAAAAAGGAGTCGATTTCGTAACTAGAGAAAGAAATCTTACAAAAAGGTATACTCAAATTGATGGTAAAGTTCAACTGTGTCAAAAGAAGAACCAACAGTTTAATTGGCACGGGGATTTCGTTTATCAGTCAGAGGAAGACGCAGAAGCACAACAAATTACCGATTTAGAAAAGTATTATTTGTCAGAGAAGGTTAAGAAATATGTTCTTGCAACAGGAACGAAAGGATTTTATAGCAAACCTGCAATTGACTTGGATATAGCTAGGCCTATACTAACTACAATGCATAAAATGCATCGGGCTGGTATTGACAACTACGTTACAACTGAAGGTAGATTAAGAAAACTAACACCTAGAGAATGTCTGCGCTTAATGGGCTTTAGCGACTCTTTTAAAATTGTTGTATCTGACACCTCTATGTATCAGCAAGCTGGTAACAGCATTGTGGTTGATGTCTTAATTGCAATCATGAATCAAATTATTGTAAGTATTAGTTTATAAGATTTGGAGGGAAAAGTATGAAAGTAGCGATAAAAATCATTGATAGAGAATTTGAAATTGTTGATGCAATCGAATACATTACCCTTGCAGATTCTTTCGTAAAAAACAAAATTGGTTTTGGGCACGGAGAAGCAAAGCTTTATGTTGGCAACGCAAGTGAACATCTTTTAGGCTTTTTTGATGGACTTGACAGATCTGATTGCTTCTTTTGCAAAAAAGACTTTTCTGATTTTCTCTCAAGAGCCGGGCAAGAGTTTAAAGACCCACAGCAGGAATATGTTAAGAAAGATCAAATGTTTAGCTTGTATGACGATTTAAAGAAACGGCTTGATTCTTATGAAACCGAATTCTTGTTTTTTAAGTTATATCAAGTTGAAGTGGCTCCTCCAAGAGTGTATATGAATTCATCGTCGGAATACTACGACTATATGCGTTCAATTGGGCTTCCGAATATATCTTATCTCTCAGTGTTAAAACTTATAGGTAGTGACGAAAAGACATACTTCTATTTCAAAATTTTCATAGATTATAAGCCGGATATTGAAGGCTATTGCTACTTGGAAGAAGAAAGACAAACTGAAGAAATTATAGTAAAGGAGCTTTCCTTACGAATGCGAGAATCACTCATTATGTCACGTGCTGGTAAAGGCGATTTTCGTAATAAATTGCTTAAAGAATGTCCGTTTTGCCCATTTACAATGGTTAACGATGAAAGACTTTTAATAGCTTCTCATATTAAGCCTTGGGTAAATTCAAATGATAATGAGAAAGCTGATCCCCAAAACGGATTCTTATTTACACCAACATATAATAGACTTTTCGAAAAGGGATTTATTACGTTTAATGCTGATAAAACACTTAAAGTGTCTCCTTGGATATCACCCATGAATCAAAAGAGATTAGGCATATATGAAGGTAAAAGAATATCAACATTACCACTGAATGAGAAAAGAGAAAAATATCTAAAATACCACCGGAGTTTAGTTTTTATGAATTGACAACAGTGTTTAGGGAGTATGTTAGAATTTCGGACAGTTACCGATAGATTCCCGAGACAGCGTTGTCGGGTGTAAATTTTGAGTCGGAGATGTAGAGGACCTTGTACATTTATTGATTGAAATTAAAGTTATTTGTCCTATTTTTTATATGCATAATTTTATGATGCAGTATAAAATTGGAACAAAGGAAGAACATAATATCTGTATATTTTCAATTTGTGCTTCGATGTATTAAATGAAATATGATTTGATTTGAGAAAAGAAGGCTGAATATAGTACTATTGTTGTTCCAATGTATTGAATATAGTTCGAAATGTGTTAACATAGGTATATAAAAATACCCAGAGGTGAGAAATGCCACAACAAGTACATATCAGACTGGACGATCGTGTCTATAGAAACTTAAGTGATTATGCTACTATATCAAATAAAACAAGACAGGATTGTATATTGGAGGCGCTTGCACTCCTGTTTGAAGGCTCTATGCAGGAGAAAAAACGGAATAATGCAAAATTTCGTTTCGTTGACCTCTTCGCAGGAATAGGCGGAATGAGAATAGCTTTTGAACATCACGGGGGTGAATGTGTATTTACCAGTGAATGGGATAAATACTGCCAGCGTACTTATTTTGAAAATTTTGGAGTTATGCCGTCAGGTGATATAACAAAAATAAACGAATATGACATACCAGACCATGAAATACTTGTTGCAGGATTTCCTTGTCAGCCGTTTTCAATTGCCGGAGTATCGAAAAAGAATAGTCTGGGACGAGCAACCGGCTTTCTTGACAAAACACAAGGGACTTTGTTTTTCGACGTTGTAAGAATAATAAATGCTAAGCGGCCGCGTGCTTTTCTGCTGGAAAATGTTAAAAATCTTAAGAGCCATGACAAGGGTAAAACCTGGAAGGTAATTATGGAAACTCTTGATGCTCTAAACTATCAGGTATTCACCGGTATTCTCGACGGGAGATTATTCAGTCCACAGCATCGTGAAAGGATTTTTATAGTTGGATTTGACCGGCATCGATACGGACCGCTTATTGGTTTTGATCTTGATGTTACACCAGCTGTTAAACAACTATATGTAAAAGATATTCTAGAGAGTGAAGTTGACGATAAATATACTCTTACGAATAAACTATGGCAATATTTGCAGGATTATTCTGATAAGCACAAAGCAAAAGGTAATGGTTTTGGTTACGGCTTAGTTGATCCGAATGGTGTTTCGCGAACATTAAGCGCAAGATATTATAAGGACGGTTCGGAAATTCTCGTACCCCAACAAGACAAGAATCCCCGCAGGCTTACTCCCAGAGAGTGTGCAAGACTGCAGGGCTATAGCGATGATTTCAAAATACCAGTATCAGATACCCAAGCATACAAACAGTTCGGGAACTCTGTTGTTGTTCCATTGGTCAGTGCGGTAGCAGGGAAAATAATTGATAGACTTGAATCATTGCCGGAAATTGAATTGCGGAGGGCAATCAATGAATAGTATTGCAGAAAGAGCAGTAAATGCAGTAAATGATGGCAAACTTGCTTATTGTAAATTTTTATCTGCAAATGACACAGGTGATACCGGTGCGCATCAGGCAGGTATATATGTAGCTAAGCCTGCCAGTTCCATACTTTTTGATGAATCAGGAGTAAAGGGTTCCAACAAAGATAAATATGTCAAAATTCGCTGGCAGGATGATTTTGATACCGACAGCCGCTTTATATACTATGGCACAGGCACCCGAAATGAATACCGTATAACCCGGTTCGGGAGAGGTTTTCCGTTTCTGACTGCTGAGCATACAGGAGATTTATTTGTTCTCGTAAGAAATGATACAGATGATTATTCCGGATACATGTTAGAGACCGAAGAAGACATTAATGCATTTCTTGATGCTTTTGCAATGTCTCCGGCAGATACAGGCTCTGTTATTCAGAACAAAGACATACATTATGATATCAGAATTGAATATTCATTCAATGAATTTATCAGGAATCTGACGACGGATTTTCCTGCATCCTCGGAAATGTCAGCAGAAGCGCGCCGGATTTACAATGCAGTTTATGACCATGAAGAAAATATCCAGCTGAACCCGGATAAAGAATTGATAGACTGGACAAATATGGAATACGGACTGTTCCGTAAAATTGAGATAACCAGATATGGAGATATGATAAACAATGGATTTTCATCAGTGGAGAAATTCATTGAAGTTGCTAACATGGTTTTGAACCGCAGAAAGAGCCGGGCAGGTAAATCTCTGGAACATCATCTTTCAGCTCTTTTTGACGGGAACAGCTTGTTATACCAGTCACAACCTAAAACTGAAGGCAATAAGCATCCGGATTTTCTGTTCCCGGGTGAAGCCGAATATCATGATTTAACATTCCCGTCTGAGCGACTAATATTTTTGGGTGCTAAAACTACCTGCAAAGACCGTTGGAGGCAGATTATTAATGAAGCCAACAGGATTAGTGACAAGCACCTGTTCACCTTGCAACAGGGTATATCAGCGCAACAGCTTGAAGAAATGGAAGATGAACATATAACACTGGTAGTTCCTGCTCCGTATATTGCATCGTATCCGTTAGAAAAACGTGATAAAATCTGGACACTGAAGAAGTTTATTTTATATGTCAAGGAACTTACGACAAATTAATGATGTAAATAATATCTGGTAAGGTATTGTTCTGAGATTTATTTATAAATATGATATGTATCAATGTTTACAGGATAATCAAATGTCAGATGTTCATTCAAAAGATATCAGAAGTTATAATATGTCCCGGATACGGTCGGAAAATACTCATCCGGAGGATATTGTCAGAAAATACCTTTTTTCAAAAGGATTTCGCTACAGGAAGAACGATAAAAGGTATCCGGGGAAGCCTGACATTGTTTTACCGAAATACAGAACAGTAATATTTGTAAACGGATGTTTTTGGCATATGCATGAAGGCTGCCCGGATTTTGTTATGCCAAAATCAAACATTGAGTTTTGGCAGATAAAACTTGAACACAACAGAGAACGTGATAACGAGGTTTATAATCAGTACGAGGCTACAGGATGGAATGTATTAGTGGTATGGGAATGTGAGCTTAAGCCGAAAATAAGGACGCATAATCTCGAAAGATTAGTCAAAGATATTCTAAACTATAGGCTAGAACAGATTAAATCGAATCAAAAACTGTGAGCAATTAAGTGTATATTTCTGTGTTAACCAAAATCCGTAGTTCCGGATAAGTTGAGCAACTTTCAAATCAGATGCGAAAAGAGAGTACCGATGGATAGCGACTATTAACCTAGAACAGTAGATCCAGAAACTGTGTAATCACTCAATCAAGGATGAAAACAAGCGTTAAACTGTATACATATTGAAAAATCAACAATTTATAGTTTTGTTTGGGCTAACTGGTATCTTGCAGATAATAAACGATTCAATCTGACATTAATGCTCTGCTTATCATCTTATCCCTAATATCATGACAGTCTGTTGGTTCGCTTTGCATAATCGAATGGACAACTCGCTCCTGATAAAACACTATCCTGTGGAACTGGCGTATGCGCTTGCTCTTATAGGTAGCGATGACTGTTATTCGATCACTCCACGGTGGCTTTTGAAGAATTACCCTAAAATTGAGAATGTTATCAAATTCCTGTGCAATACTCCGTGTGAAGCCGGATGCAGTTACTGCTTGCAAGTGCTTGATGTCCATAAGGGATTGAAGAGGATATTCGGATTTGACAGTTTTCGTACATATAACGGGGAGCCTCTGCAGGAAAAAGCTGCACGGGCGGTTGTGGAGGGGA